>ERZ724516.551-NODE-551-length-23365-cov-5.028228_pt1 | contig 23365 bp, 25 predicted proteins | sample MGYA00376049_ERZ724516 | MGnify/ENA primary metagenome ERZ724516 (study PRJEB28724, sample SAMN07190886) | activated sludge metagenome | isolation source: activated sludge of sewage treatment plant in Hong Hong | place: USA: Christiansburg, Virginia | collected... | reverse complement strand
GGCGCGCTTTCTCAGCCTGTCGGGTCGGACACTCGAAAAGCATCGCTATTTCGGGACGGGCCCGGCTTACCGGAAGCTTGGTGGCAGGGTCGTTTACGCGGTCGAAGACCTGCGTGTCTGGGCGGATCGCGGAACCCGATATTCGACTTCCGATCCGGGCCAGGATGATCTGATGCCGCGCCGCGCTCCATCGGCACTGGAGGCGCAGCCCCGATGAAAGCCAGGGGTCATCATAAGACTACGGCCGTGCCAGCGGGCTCGCAGATGGAGCTGTTCTACGCGATTCCAGGCGATATTGCGCCGCGCGATACGCAGGATCTGATGGCCTGGCCGTTTTTCAGTCTGGCCAAATCGAAGCGGGTGCGCCCGATCGATTTTCGCATGGGTGAGACCTGGATCGTGGTCGAAGCGACCCTCGAACATGGAATGGCGACGATCTGGGACGCTGATGTTCTGATCTGGGCGGCAAGCCAGCTCGTCGAAGCCCGCGATGCGGGCCTTGCGACCTCGCGGCTGATTGCTGCCACCCCGCACGAAATACTGGCGTTCACCGAACGCGGCACCGGCAAAGCCAGCTATGATCGGCTGAAGGCCGCGCTCGATCGGCTGCAATCGACGACCATTGCGACGTCGATCCGCCAGCCCGATCAGCGGCGGCGGCATCGTTTCTCATGGATCAACGAATGGAAAGAGCGGCTCGATGACCGCGGCCGCCCGCTCGGAATCGAAATGGTCTTGCCTGACTGGTTCTACGCCAGCGTGATGGAGCAGATGCTCGTCCTCACCATCGACCGCGCCTATTTCTCACTGACGGGCGGGCTGGAACGCTGGCTCTATCGGATCGTGCGCAAGCATGGCGGTCGGCAAAAGGGTGGGTGGAGTTTCGACATCGCCCATCTTTATCTTAAATCGGGAGCGCTCTCGCCGGTCAAACGCTTCGCATTCGAGATACGCGGCATCGTCGCCCGCCAGTCGCTCCCCGGCTACGTCCTTGCGCTCGAATTCGCGCTTGGCCGGGAGCGGCTCCAATTCACGCCAATTCCGGTCGATCCCTTCGATGTTGCAATGCGCCGCGTCGGTCTCAGGGCTGGGGATAAGTGATGCGTGGGTTCGGACTATCAGGAACCGCGCCGCTCGGACGATCAGGAACCGATAGTTCGGACTATCAGGAACCGGGCAGGCTCGCGACTCGCTGGATTTCTGCGGCAAATCAGAACCCTTCTAACGATCCTAACATAGAGTCCTTCGGACTCTTGCTAACGCACCGCAGCACTGTGGATGATTTTCGGTTGTCGTTTTTCCGCGATGTGGAGACTGGTCCCCCCTTTTTCAGAGACCAGCATAACGACCTGCCTCCAATCCGATTGGCGACATGCGCGAACTTGCCTGCGTCCTGGCCACGGCAATCCGCTCGTTCTGCGACCGCGGGCGGTTTCTCGCTGCGGACGATGTCGGCGATCCAAGCCGTCAGTCGCGGCGGTGCATGCCTCCGCGTCAACATCCGCACCCATTCAGCCGGAAGGAAAGAAGAGATGGCCAGCAAGGCGTCCATTTTCGCCAATTTTCGTGTTCCATCACCGTCTGAGCCGCAGCCGCGCGATGATCTCACGCATGTCGAACTGACCTGGATTGCCAAGCAGTTCGAGCACTGGATCCGCTTCGGGCGGATCGCCCATGACCGCATCGTCAGCAGGCGGACGCGCATCGCGAGCTTTCGTCCCGGCATCATATTCGCGTTCGTGCGCTGGGCGGCAAACGCGCACGGCACCATCTCGTCACAGATCGAGATTGTTCGGGCTGTCAGTCCGGGAGAGGCCTATACGACGCTGCCCTTTGTATCCCCGGGCGGCGAGATTTTGCTCAGCATCCATGGGTGGCCGAAGGTCGAACAGGCTCTGCGCGCGATCGACGCGGTGGAGGCGCTCGGCATCGATCCGTGCGACGCTGCACCCGACCACTGGCGTCATGTTCACAACCGGCTGACGGCGGGTTATCGCCCACGCGCCTACACGCTGGCGCGCCATCGCGCATGGCTGCTGCGCGCCAAGGTGCCCGCGTGATGCGGCGTGGTTATGTCTGCGCGATGGCAATCGCGGTCGATCTGATCGTCTTTGCAGCGATCTTCCCGCGCTCGGACTTGCTGATCTGGAACGCCAGCGCCAGCGCGCCGATCGGCCTGTACAGGTTGCGCCCTACCGGCGACCCGCCGCGCGCAACACTGGTCGCGGTGATGCCGCCAGCCGGGCTCGCCGATTGGCTCGCATCGCGCGGCTATCTGCCAAAAGATGTGCCGCTGCTTAAACATGTGGCGGCAAAAGCCGGACAGACGGTGTGCCGCACCGGCACCGCCATCACCATCGACAAGCGGATGGTTGGCGAGGCGCGCCACCTCGACAGCCGCGGTCGGATGCTTCCTGTCTGGGCAGGGTGCCGGACACTGCGGCCGGGCGAGATGTTCCTGATGAATGCTGATGTCCCCGACAGCCTTGATGGCCGGTATTTTGGGCCGCTGCCTGCCGAAACATTGCTTGGCAAAGCCGTGCCGCTGCTCACGCGCGATACGCCGGGTGGCTCGCTTGTCTGGCGCGGCTTCGGCCCCAAACCATCATCATGCACGGTAATCGACAAGGATAAACCATGACCCAGATCGGCAGTTTCGAGCGCACCTCCCGCGACTTTGTGGGGCGTATCCATACGCTTGTCATCGACGCGGCGGTCAGCATTGTTCCGGCCGAGACAGGTGACGCTGAAAACGCGCCCGACTGGCGCGTCTATCTCGGGACCCATGATACCGGACTTGAGATCGGTGCGGGCTGGAATCGCATCGGTGAGAAGGCCGGAGCCTATATTTCGTTGCAGATAGATTGTCCGTCGCTGCCGCAGCCGATCCACGCAAATCTGTTCCAGTCGAACAGCAAAGACGGCCTTCATCACCTGCTGTGGAACCGTCTGCAGCGCCGGGACGAACGGGGCTGATCATGCGCTTCCTTTCCCTTCCGGCCCCTATCCATCTTGCGGTTGCCACGACATTGGCCATGCTGCCGGGTACGGCCTTTGCGAGGTCCATGCCTGCCATCCCAGTACAAGCGGCGAGCAATAGCGCCTCTCAGCCACTGGCGACCATCGTTGCCGAAGCCGCGCATCGCTTCGGCATTCCCGAGGGCTGGATCTGGGCGGTGATGCGTGTCGAAAGTGCTGGCCAGACCCACACAGTATCGTCGGCGGGAGCGCAGGGTCTAATGCAGATCATGCCCGCGACATGGACACGCCTTCGCGCGCGCCATGGCCTTGGTGACGACCCTTTCGATGCCCGCGACAATGTGCTGGCAGGTGCGTCCTACTTGCGTGAAATGTACGACCGCTATGGCAGCGTCACAGCGATGCTGGCTGCCTACAATGCCGGGCCAGGTCGTTACGAAGCTTATGCTGCTGGCGCGCGTGGCCTGCCGCTGGAGACCACGCGCTATGTGGCACGGATTGCGCCGGCGATAGGCACGGCCACCAGCAATGCGCGTGCGCAGACTACATCGCCCACATTGCTGCCAGACCGCCGCGCATGGATGCAGGCTGCGCTATTCGTTCGCAATATGGTCAGCGGTAATTCCGAGTTAGACCCGTCGGATCGCGATAAACAAACAGACCGGCCTGCTGTCTCCTACGCGTCCGTCAGAAGGTCGCCGGGTGGCGTTTCAGCCGACGCTCAATCAGCACCGTCGCGACCCGATCGTCTGCAAGGCAACAGCCTGTTTGTCCGCCGGTCGGTCGCCGAACAAGTGCAATGATCTCCTCGGCTATCGAAGACCTGGATATGCTGTGGAAGGCAGGGAGAAGGACGCAGAAGGGACGCCAAGGGGGAAAGCAATGGGGAGGGCAAGATACAAGCCGCACCCCCAATTGCCCGAAAACATCCTGTTTTCAGCCTTTTGGCGCGGGTGCGTTGGTCGACGCGCGTGCCGCGCGGAAGGTAAATGCAAGTATTTTCAATGCTTTTAATGGCACCAAAGGCAAATTTGGCCGGAAAGTGGGCCGATCATGAGCGAGGATCAGGAATTCCGCGTCCGTCCGGGGAAGGGCAGGCGTAACCCCGCTCACGCCCGCAATCTGCGCAGCTTTGTGGCGCAGATCCTCGCTGTTGCCAGTAAGAGTGGTGCGGGGCGGAGCCATGGCTGGGCATCTCCTGCTGGCCGGGGCCAGTCATCGTTCGGGCGGGGCCGCACCGCCTTTGCCCGCAGCCGCCTGTTCGGCAGCAACAGACGCGTCATCGTCAAGGCGCTCCCCGTTCGTCAGCGCGGGGGAAGGCGACCGATGGCACCGCTTTCCGCCCATATTGCCTATCTCAATCGCGAAGGCGTAACTCGTGATGGCTCGCCCACCCGGATGTTCGATGCGGAGACTGACCGTGCCGATGCACGCGGGTTTGCCGAACGGTGCAAAGATGACCGGCATCATTTCCGGATCATTGTCTCGCCTGAAGACGCGGCCGAACTGACCGACCTGCACAGCTTTACCCGCGACCTTGCCCGCCAGATGGAGGTCGATCTTGGCACAAAGCTCGACTGGGTCGCGGTCGATCACTGGAACACTGACAATCCCCATATCCATATGCTGGTGCGCGGGGTCGATGCTGAGGGCCGGGATCTCGTCATGGCGCGCGATTATATCAGCCACGGCCTGCGTTCGCGCGCCGAGGAACTGGCATCGGTCGAACTGGGGCCAAAGCCAGAGCATGAGATCGTCCGCGCGCTTGACCGTGACATCTCGGCCGAACGCTGGACCCGGCTCGACACCGAGATCAAAATCGCCGCTGATGAACTGGGCGTCATCGACCTGTCAGTGACGAGGCCAGGGCCAGACGATCCGCTCATCCGCCGGTTGATGGTCGGGCGTTTGCAGTATCTTGAAACCATGGGGCTGGCATCCGAGGGCGCGCTGGGTCACTGGGCCGTGACCGAGGGAGCAGATAGCCGCCTGCGCGAGCTGGGTACGCGCGGCGACATCATTCGCACTATGGGACTGGCCTTTGCTGCGGGTGGACAGGAGCGGCCGCTTACCGACTTTGTTATCAATACCGGCATCCCCGAACAGCCCATTGCCGGGCGTCTGGTCGACAAGGGATTGCATGATGAGCTGACCGGGTCGGTCTATGCCGTGATCGATGGCACCGATGGCCGGGCGCATCATGTTCGCTTCGCCGGGATCGAGGCGCTGGAGCAGGCACCAGCCATTGGCGGTATCGTCGAGCTGCGCGCCATTGCCCGGACAGGTGAGGCGTCGTCCAGACTGATCCTCGCCAACCGTTCCGATCTTGATCTTGCCGCGCAGATCAAAGCGCCGGGTGCTACCTGGCTTGATCGCCGGTTGATCGAGCGCGGCGCAGGAATCGCGAACGGCGGGTTCGGCGCGGAAGTCCGGCAAGCGATGGACCAGCGCACCGACCGGCTTGTCCGCGACGGCCTTGCCACAAGATACGGTGCCCGGACGGTATTCTCCAAAGACCTGATCAAAATGCTGACCAAACGCGAACTGGACGGTGTCGGGCAGAAAATCGCGCGCCAGAACGGGACGACCTACCAGCCTGCAGGACCGGGCGAAAAGATCGCCGGCGTTATCCGCCAGCGTCTGTTGCTCGCCTCGGGCCGGTTCGCCATGATCGACACCGGCGGACTGGGGTTCAGCCTTGTACCCTGGTCAAACGGACTTGAGCGCCAGCTCGGGCGGCATGTGTCGGGCGTCATGCCCGAAACCGGCGGCATCGACTGGACGCTTGGCCGCCAGCGCGGGCTCGAACTGTGAGCCGCGCATCCTCCTCCATCCTCCTATCAGCCTGAAAGGAACATCAGCCATGTCCGCAACGAAGATATTATGGGGCCAGGTGCTGGCGGTGTTCGCCATCGTACTGGCCGCTGTCTGGGGAGCCACGCAATGGACCGCCGCCGCGCTTGGCTATCAGGCCGGCCTTGGCGCGCCCTGGTTCATGCTCGGGCACATACCTGTCTATTCGCCGCCGTCCTTTTTCTGGTGGTGGTTCAGCTATGATGCCTATGCGCCCGCCATCTTTCTGCACGGGGCCTATATTGCCACATCCGGCGGGTTGATCTCGATCGTGGTCGCCATCGCCATGTCGGTGTGGCGTGCCCGCGAAGCCAAGCATGCTGAAACCTATGGCTCTGCCCGCTGGGCCAAATTGCCCGAGGTTCGCGCTGCCGGGCTGCTGGGTGAGAGCGGCGTGGTGCTCGGCAAGCTCGGCAATCTGTTCCTGCGTCATGATGGCCCGGAACATGTGCTCTGTTTTGCGCCAACCCGTTCGGGCAAGGGCGTTGGACTGGTCGTGCCATCGCTGCTCACCTGGCCGGGCTCGGCCATCGTTCATGACATCAAGGGTGAGAACTGGACACTGACGGCAGGCTTTCGGGCGCAGCATGGCCGGGTGATGCTGTTCGATCCGACCAATTCCGCGTCTTCGGCCTATAATCCCTTGCTGGAGGTCCGGCGCGGGGAATGGGAAGTTCGCGATGTCCAGAATGTCGCCGATGTGCTCGTCGATCCCGAAGGAAGTCTGGAGCGCCGGAACCATTGGGAGAAGACCAGCCATTCGCTGCTGGTGGGCGCAATTCTCCATGTGCTCTATGCCGAGCCCGACAAGACGCTGGCGGGGGTAGCGGCTTTTCTGTCCGACCCCTCGCGCACGATTGGCCAGACCCTGGCAGCGATGATGGCGACAGCCCATCTGGGCGAAGCAGGGCCGCATCCGGTGGTGGCATCGGCTGCGCGCGAGTTGCTCAATAAATCCGACAATGAACGCTCCGGCGTGCTCTCGACGGCCATGTCGTTCCTCGGCCTTTACCGCGATCCGGTGGTCGCCGCCGTCACGCGCGCCTGTCATTGGCGGATCGCCGATCTGGTCGATGGCGCGCGTCCGGCAACGCTGTATCTGGTGGTGCCGCCGTCCGATATCAGCCGGACCAAGCCGCTCATCCGCCTGATCCTCAACCAGATCGGCAGGCGATTGACCGAAGAACTCGCACCCAAGACCAAACGCCACCGCGTATTGTTGATGCTCGACGAGTTTCCAGCACTTGGGCGATTGGACTTCTTTGAGTCTGCCCTCGCCTTCATGGCAGGCTATGGCCTCAAGGCCTTCCTGATCGCCCAGTCATTGAACCAGATCGAGAAGGCTTACGGCCAGAACAACTCGATCCTCGACAATTGCCATGTCCGGGTGAGCTTTGCGACCAATGATGAACGCACCGCCAAGCGGGTATCCGACGCGCTCGGCACCGCCACCGAATTGCGCGCCATGAAAAACTATGCCGGACACCGGCTGTCCCCCTGGCTCGGACATTTGATGGTGTCGCGTTCCGAAACCGCCCGGCCCTTGCTGACACCAGGCGAAGTCATGCAATTGCCGCCGCAGGACGAGATTGTGATGATGTCGGGCGTGTTCCCGGTGCGGGCACGCAAGGCGCGCTATTACGAAGATCCACGGCTCAAGATGCGGATCATGCCGCCGCCAGAGCCGGAGCCAGCGATTGCGCGCGCGGACGACTGGAGCGGACGAATTGTGAGGCCCGACGCCCGCGCGATTGCCGAGGTCACGAAACAGATCGAAGACGCGGCCAATGGCGGCATACGGCGCGAACCCGAACTCCCTGACCATGTTGCGATCGTCAAGGAGCCGAATCCCGTGCCACCACCCGCGCAGGAGTTCGACATTACCGAGGACGATGCGGATGATGCCGCCCGGCAGGCGCAGGTCCGGCGGACGATGCAGGCAGGGATTGCGCGCCAGGTCAGTCTTGATCCCGGCGATGACATGAACCTCTGATCGGGAAACCCCCATGCGCACGCGCCTCAATGTCTATTTTCCGCCAGAGCTTGCCAAACAGGTCGGCGAACTTGCCATCCGCCGCCGCATCTCGCGCTCGGCCATCGTCGAAGCGGCGGTCGCTTCCTATTTGTCGCCAGACGGGGCTGACAGGCTGGAAGCCGCTTTTTCGCGGCGGCTCGACAGGCTGTCGCGGCAGGTACAGCGGCTTGAACGCAATACCGGGCTGACCACCGAAGCACTGGCCCTGTTCGTGCGGTTCTGGCTGTCGGTAACGCCGCCGCTGCCCGATGAAGATCAGGCTGTGGCGCAAGTGAAGGGGCGCAAGCGTTATGAAGGCTTCGTCCAGACGCTCGGGCGGCGATACGCCAGCGGCAAGAGCCTGCTTGATGAAATTCCCGAAGATGTCCTGGCATCGGTCAAGGGGAAGGGCACAGTTGGTACAGACGAATAGGTCAGGACACAGATGGCAGGCGTTCGATCGGATCGACGAACGGCACGCCGAGCGGCTCAAAATGCTTGCCATTGCAGGTTAGCAGCACGAGGTCATGCGCGATCGCCGTGGCAGCAATCGCCACATCGGCGAAACCGGGATGGCGACCCGCAGCCAGCGCCTTGTCCGACAGAGCGCCCGCTATCCTTCCCGTTCTGGCATCGAGCGGCAATATCCGCTCACTCCCGTCATCGAGCAGGGCATCGAGCCATTTCTCAAGATGATCTGCGCGTTCGCGTCCGCCAGCGCGGCGCAGCTTGCAGATGCCTTGCTCAATTTCGGCAATCGTGATCGCAGATATATACAGTTTCTCGCTTTGCTCGCGCAGCCATGCCGCCAATGCGTTATCCGGGCTGGGTTTGCCCGGAGCAAGGACCGAGACCACGGACGTGTCGAGCAGAAATCCTGACGTCAAAGATCGATCTCGCGAAGGGGCGTGCCGTCGCGTTCAAATTCCACGCCGCCGGGAAATGCCAGCAACAAATCGGCAAAGGACCGGCGGTCGTCCGGATAGAGTCGCCGGGCGTCGGCAATGGGAACCACCACAGCGGCGGGACGTCCGTGCCGGGTGATGGTTGTAGGGCGTCCATGCTCGGCAGCTTCGACAAGCGCCGAGAATTTTGCCTTGGCATCGCGGATTTGAATCGACTCCACATCGGCTCCTTGTGACTACATAAGGTCATAATATCGGAAAAGCCGGTGTCGCGCAAGGGCAGGGCGCATTTACCAGTCAACTCTGATGCTCCGAAGGGAAGTGTATAGCGCTCAGCTCACAGGGAAATTCGCCGCGCGCAAGTCATTGCCGCCGCTGCCACTACGCCCGCACATAGCTGTTGCCGAAGGGCATTTTCTGGCTCTTTTACTCATCCCCTGAAACCGGGCATCCCGCCTGGCCGCCTTCACAGGGGCAGCACTTGAGCCAGCAGACAGCGAGATTTGAGGCCAGCATGCGCGGTGCACGGATGCTGCGCACGGCGCTCGGCATATCGATCGGTGCCTGGCTCGAAGATCCCGCCGTTATCGAGGTGATGCTCAATCCCGATGGCAAGCTCTGGGTCGATCGGCTCGGTAGCGGCATCGCCGATACGGGTGAGTATATGTCGGCCCAGGACGGCGAACGGATCGTCCGGCTGGTGGCGCATCATGTTGGCGTCGAGGTGCATGGGGCAAGTCCGCGTGTTTCGGCCGAACTTCCCGAAACCGGCGAACGGTTCGAAGGTCTGTTGCCGCCAGTGGTGGCGGCGCCGACCTTTGCGATCCGCAAGCCCGCCGTCGCCGTATTCACGCTGGATGACTATGTGATCGCCGGGATCATGGACCGGCATGACGCCGAAGTCCTGCGCACGGCGGTCGCGGAGCGCAAGAACATCCTTGTCGCCGGTGGCACCGGCACCGGCAAAACCACGCTGGTCAATGCGTTGCTCGCCGAAGTTGCCAAAACGAGCGACCGGGTCGTGCTGATCGAGGATACACGCGAACTCCAGTGCGCGGCACCCAATATGGTGGCGATGCGGACCAAGGACGGGGTCGCGTCGCTGTCCGATCTGGTGCGCTCGTCGCTACGCCTGCGCCCCGACCGCATCCCGATTGGCGAGGTGCGGGGCGCTGAAGCCCTCGATCTCCTCAAAGCCTGGGGCACCGGCCATCCCGGCGGCGTCGGCACGATCCATGCTGGCAGTGCGCTGGGTGCCCTGCGCCGGATGGAGCAACTGATCCAGGAAGCGGTCGTTACCGTGCCGCGCCCGCTGATTGCCGAAACTATCGATCTTGTCGCTGTGCTGGTGCGCGACGGCCACGGCCGCCGCCTTGCTGAACTGGCCCGCATCCAGGGCCTCAGTGCCAATGGCGATTATTCCCTCACCCCAGCTGGAGAAAAAATATGAACAACCTGTTTGTCCGCCGTTCCCGCCGCGCTTTCGCACTGGCGACAGCCACTGTCCTTGTCCTCGCCATGTCCGCGCCCGCTTATGCGGCAGGATCTTCCATGCCGTGGGAAGCGCCGCTCCAGTCGATCCTCGATTCAGTCCAGGGTCCGGTAGCCAAGATCATGGCCGTGCTGATCATCATCGGCACCGGCCTGACCCTGGCGTTTGGCGATACCAATGGCGGGTTCCGCCGTCTGATCCAGATCGTGTTCGGCCTGTCGATTGCCTTTGCGGCCAGCTCGTTTTTTCTCACTTTCTTCAGCTTCGGCGGCGGAGCGTTGGTCTGATGTTCGTGAGCACAGAACCTGTCGCGGGCTTTCACGCGCCGGTTCACCGCGCGCTGACCGAACCCATCCTGCTAGGCGGTGCGCCGCGAGCACTCGCGATTCTGAACGGGACGCTGGCGGGTGCCGTGGGCCTTGGCCTGCGCCTCTGGATCGCGGGTCTGGTCATCTGGGCCATCGGCCATGTGCTTAGCGTCTGGGCCGCACGGCGCGATCCGCAGTTCGTCGATGTTGCTCGCCGCCACCTTCGTTACCCCATTTTGCTGCGGGCCTGACGGCGCGCGAACGGATATTTTTGCCATGCTGAACCTTCGCGAATATCGCGGCTCGCCCGCAAGTCTTGCCGATTTTCTGCCCTGGGCAGCCCTCATTGCGCCCGGAACAGTGCTCAACAAGGACGGCAGCTTTCAGCGTACAGCGCGTTTCCGTGGACCTGACCTCGACAGCGCGACGCCCGCCGAACTTGTGGCGACGACCGCACGGCTCAACAATGCGCTGCGGCGCTTGGGATCGGGCTGGGCATTGTTCGTCGAGGCGCAGCGCCGCCCGGCTCTGGATTATCCGGTCAGTACATTTCCCGATCCCGTGTCCGCGCTGGTGGACCGGGAACGGGCCGAACAGTTCGCCGAGGAAGGCGCGCATTTCGAGAGCCGTTATTTTCTGACATTGCTCTGGATGCCGCCGCAGGAAGACGCTGCCCGCGCCGAAAGCTGGCTTTATGAAGGCCGCAGCAACGACGGCGTTGACCCCCGCGAATTATTGAAGGGCTTTACCGACCGCAGCGACCGGGTGTTGCATCTGGTTGAAGGCTTTGTGCCCGAGGTGGCATGGCTTGATGACAGCCAGACGCTGACCTATCTTCACAGCACGATCTCGACCCGGCGCCAGCGTGTCCGGGTTCCAGAAACCCCGATGCACCTCGATGCGCTGCTGGTCGATGAACCGCTGATTGGCGGTCTCGAACCCCGGCTCGGTGCACATCATCTTCGCACCCTCACGGTTATCGGCTTCCCGAGCATCACCTTTCCCGGGCTGCTCGACGAGCTGAACCGGCTTGCCTTTGCCTATCGCTGGTCGACCCGCGCGATCATGCTCGACAAGACCGATGCAACCAAATTGCTGACCAAAATCCGCCGCCAATGGTTCGCCAAGCGCAAATCGGTGGCCGCGATCCTCAAGGAAGTGATGACCAACGAGGCATCGACGCTGCTCGACAGCGATGCCTCGAACAAGGCCGCTGATGCCGATGTGGCGCTGCAGGAACTGGGCTCGGACATGATTGGCCAGGCCTATGTCACCGCAACCGTCACGGTGTGGGACACTGATCCCGGCATTGCCGATGAAAAGCTCCGGTTGGTCGAGAAGGTCATCCAGGGCCGCGATTTCACGTGCATTGCCGAAGGCATGAACGCGATCGAAGCCTGGCTCGGGAGTCTGCCGGGGCAGGTCTACGCCAATGTCCGGACGCCGCCGGTCTCCACGCTCAATCTTGCCCACATGATCCCCCTATCTGCCGTGTGGGCAGGGCCGGAACGGGACGAGCACTTCGACGCCCCACCCTTGCTCTACGGCAAGACCGAAGGCTCGACCCCGTTCCGGTTTTCGCTCCATGTCGGCGATGTCGGCCACATGGCAATCGTCGGACCTACGGGTGCGGGAAAATCGGTGCTGCTCGCGCTGATGGCGATGCAGTTCCGGCGCTATGAACAAGCCCAGGTCTTCGCGTTCGATTTTGGAGGAAGTATCCGCGCGGCCGCCATTGCTTGTGGCGGTGACTGGCAGGATCTGGGGCGCAGCCTCCATGATGGCGCCGCGGCAACCGTCTTCCTGCAACCACTGGCGCGGATCGATGAAGCGGCGGAACGCAATTGGGCGGCCGAATGGCTCGCGGCGATCCTGGCTTCCGAAGGCATTGCCGTCGATCCGCAGGTGAAGGATCATCTGTGGTCGGCCCTGGGTTCGCTCGCTAGCGCGCCGCTATCGGAACGCACGCTCACCGGACTTGTCGTGCTGCTGCAGTCGCAGGCGCTCAAACAGGCGCTCGCTCCTTATTGTGTTGGTGGTCCCTATGGCCAGCTACTCGATGCAGAGGAGGAACGGCTGGGTGAAACCAATTTTCAGGCGTTCGAGACCGAAGGGCTGACGGGGACCGGGGCGGCACCAGCGGTGCTAGCCTATCTGTTTCACCGCATCGAAGGCCGCCTCGATGGCAGTCCCACCCTCATCATTATCGATGAGGGCTGGCTGGTGCTGGACAGCCCGGCATTTGCCCGGCAGCTGCGTGAATGGCTGAAAACGCTGCGCAAGAAGAACGCCAGCGTCATCTTCGCCACCCAGTCGCTCGCCGACATCGAGAGCAGTAGGATTGCGCCTGCAATCATCGAGAGCTGTCCGACCCGGATATTTCTGCCCAATGACCGGGCGGTCGAGCCGCAGATCAGTGCGATCTACACGCGGTTCGGGCTGAACGACCGCCAGATCGAGATCCTCGCCCGGGCGACACCCAAGCGTGATTATTATTGTCAGTCCGCGCGAGGCAATCGCCTGTTCGATCTGGGGCTTGGCGAGGTTGCACTGGCCTTTGCCGCCACCTCCTCGAAGACCGACCAGCTGCGGATCGCCGAACTCGTTGAAGCGCACGGCGCGGGCGGCTTTGCCGCCGCCTGGCTTCATGCACGCGGCCTAGACTGGGCCGCGGACATGTTGCCGCCCCCTGATCCCATTCCCCCAGCCCCAATGGGCCAATCCAAGGAGTAGCCGCCATGAAGTTTCCCCGTCTCCTCGATGCGTTTGCAGCTGGTGCAGCCGCGCTGTCGATGACCGCAATCGTGCTGGTCCCGGCACCCGCCTATGCCCAGTTCGGCGGGATCGTTTACGATCCCAGCAACTATTCGCAGAACATTCTGACCGCCGCGCGCACGCTTACGCAGATCAACAATCAGATCCGGCAAATTCAGAACCAGGCGACATCGCTGATCAACGAAGCGAAGAATCTGACGACCTTGCCGTTGACGATATTGGCGCCGCTTCAGGCCCAGATCCGCCAGACCCAGCAGCTCCTCGCCCAAGCTCAGCGGATGGCCTATGACGTCCAGCAGATCCAGACCCAGTTCGCGGCCCAGTATAAGAATATCAATCTGACCGTGTCCGACCAGGCACTGGTGACGGGCGCGCAGGAGCGCTGGAAGACGAGCGTTGGTGCGTTTGAGGATACGCTGAAGGTGCAGGCGGGCGTTGTGGGCAATATCGACGGTGCCCGCAGCGCCGTGGACAGCCTGGTAACGGCAAGCCAGTCGGCAACCGGGGCCTTGCAAGCAGCACAAGCCGGCAATCAGCTTCTTGCCGTCCAGTCGCAGCAGCTGGCCGATCTGACCGCGATGATGGCGTCAATCGGCCGTGCGCAGGCGCTCGATGCGGCGCAGCGCGCGGCGGCACAGGTGCAGGGCCGCGAGCAGCTGCGCCGGTTCCTGACGCCGGGCACCGGCTATATCCCGGGCAATGCCCGCATGTTCCATAATTGAGGGGCTGTCTCATGGACACCAAGCTCATGGCCAGGATCGGCGCGATTATCTTTGTCGCGATTGCGATCACGATGACGGCGATCCAGTTGCGTGAAGCGCCCAAGACGGGTGCCGAGCCCGAGCTGGTGATGATCGACGAGCCGGATGCTGATCTATTGCGCGCCGAACTGGTCCGGTGCTCAAGCATAGGCGAGGCGGGGGCAAGTGATCCGGCGTGTCTGCGGGCATGGGCTGAAAACCGCAGGCGATTTTTAATGCCCGGCGCTCGCCCCAAAGAGCGGATGCCCGCGCCATCAAGCGGCGCATCTGCGAGCCCGCCTTTCGGCGAAGCCGAGTCCCTGGGTAATGACGGTGCGGCAATTCCGGATACTCCATCCAATCAAATGTCAGCGGGAGGACGCTGAGATGGGCGGCACCGGCGTCATCGACCGCTTCCTCGAAGTCTTCACCAGCTATATCGATAGCGGGTTCGGGCTGCTGCGCGGTGAAGTGGCGTTTATTGCCACCACACTGATCGTCATCGACGTGACGCTTGCCGCCCTGTTCTGGAGCTGGGGTGAGGGCGATGACATCATCGCGCGCCTGGTCAAGAAGACGCTGTTCGTGGGCGTGTTCGCCTATATCATCGGCAACTGGAACGCGCTGGCGAACATCGTTTTTAACAGCTTTGCAGGGCTCGGCCTCAAAGCCAGCGGCACCGGCTTTACCGCAGCCGAACTGCTTCAGCCCGGCAAGGTGGCCCAGGTCGGGCTCGACGCCGGGCGGCCGCTTCTCACCTCCATCTCGGATCTGATGGGCTTTGTCAGCTTCTTCGAGAATTTCATCCAGATCGCGGTGCTGCTGCTGGCATGGTTCATCGTGCTCATCGCTTTCTTCGTGCTGGCGATCCAGCTCTTCATCACCCTGATCGAGTTCAAGCTTTCGACGCTTTGCGGCTTTGTGCTGATCCCGTTCGGACTGTTCGGCAAGACGGCCTTCATGGCCGAGCGGGTGCTCGGAAATGTCATCTCATCGGGCATCAAGGTGCTGGTGCTGGCCGTCATCGTCGGCATCGGTTCGACCTTGTTCGCGCAGTTTACCGCCGGATTTGGCGGCGCTGAGCCGACTATAGAGGACGCCATGACTATCATGCTGGCGGCACTCTCGATGCTGGGCCTTGGCATCTTCGGCCCCGGCATCGCCAACGGCATTGTCTCTGGCGGCCCGCAGCTTGGCGCAGGCGCCGCTGCTGGAACCGCACTTGCCGCAGGTGGTGCGCTTGTCGGCGGCGCTGCGGGGGCAAGGCTTGCTGCAAGTGCGGCAGGCAGTACGATCGCTGGCGCTGTCAGTGCCGGCGCGCGCGTCACCGGCGGGGCGTCTGCGGCTTACAGCCTGGGTTCAGCCGGAAAGAGCGGGGCAGGGGGTGTGGCCTCGGGCCTTGGCGGTGTTGCGCAGGCCGCCGCAGGCGCAGCGACATCGCCGCTGCGTAAGGCGGCAGCCTCGCTCAAGCAGGATTTTCGGGAAGGCGGGCGATCTGCCGTCACCAATACGGGCGGGACGATCAGCGGCGGTGCGCCTGCCGCCGAAGGTCGTGCTTCCGGGCCTTCTGCCCCGCCAGCATGGGCGGCCAACATGAAAAACCGCCAGAGCTTGAGCCACGGCGCGACCGTCGCGGCGCATACTTTGCGCGCAGGTGATGGCGGCGGGGCTGGGACCTCGGTTGATGTTTCAGAAAAGGATTGAAGCGATGTTCAGACGACCAACCGTGCATTACGGCAAAAGCCTGGAGCCCGTGACCCCCTATCAGCGCGCCGCACAGGTCTGGGACGAGCGCATCGGTTCGGCGCGGGTGCAGGCGAAGAACTGGCGGCTGGCTTTCTTCGGTACGCTCGCCCTTTCGGGCGGCCTTGCCGCAGGACTTGTCTGGCAGGGTGTGCGCGGTACGATCGTGCCCTGGGTGGTGCAGGTCGACAGGCTTGGCGAGGCGCAGGCGGTAGCGCCCGCGGATGCCACCTATCAGCCGACCGATCCGCAAATCGCGTTTCATCTGGCCCGTTTTATCGAGCAGGTGCGCGGCATTCCCGACGATCCGATCATCGTGCGGCAGAACTGGCTGCGCGCCTATGACTTCACCACCGACAAGGGCGCGCTGGCCCTGAACGATTATGCCCGGTCCAATGATCCATTTGCGCAGGTCGGCAAGGTGCAGGTCGCGGTCGATGTGTCGAGCGTGATCCGCGCGTCAGCCGACAGCTTCCGCGTCGCCTGGACCGAGCGCCGCTACCAGGATGGCGCACTCGCCGGCACGTCGCGCTGGTCGGCGATCCTCGGGGTCGCCGTGCAGCAACCCCGCACACCCGATGCGCTGCGCAAGAATCCGCTCGGCTTGTTCGTGCATTCCATCAACTGGTCGAAGGAGCTTTCCCAATGAACTGCAAAACTGCCGCAAGGGCGGCCGTGCTGCTGATTGCAGCATCAACACTAACGCAGGCCGCATCAGCCAAGTCAGGCAAATCCGCCACCACATCAACAGAGACCCTCGTACCGGCCCAGCTGCTGCCGCCCGCACCGGAACCGGTCGTCATCGCGGTTCCGACGCCTTTTCCCTTGCCGGGCCAGTTGAAGCGATTGCCGAACCCGCGGTTCCAGCACGAGCCTGTCGATCTGGCGCGCCGGATCGGGGCTGCCAATGCTGCTGCGCGGGTGCAACCGGTCCGAGACGGGTTTCTCAACGCAATTCAGCAATTCCCCTGGGCCGAGGGCGCATTGTATCAGATCTACGCGGCACCGGGACAGATCACCGACATCGCACTCCAGGAAGGCGAGCAACTTGTCGGCGCGGGTCCCGTCGCGGCGGGTGACACGGTGCGCTGGATCATTGGCGATACCGTGAGTGGCAGCGGAGCGGCCGAACGGATTCACATTCTGGTCAAACCCACCCGCGCCGATCTTGTGACCAATCTCATCATCAATACCGACCGGCGCACCTATCATATGGAACTGCGCGCGACCCCTTCCACCTATATGGCCTCGGTGTCATGGACCTATCCGCAGGACCAGTTGATTGCGCTGATCGGGCGGCAGAGCGCCGAGGCGAGGGTGCGACCGATCGCGGCGGGGATCGATATCGCCGCGCTCAATTTTCGCTACCGGATCGACGGCGACAAGCCCGACTGGCGGCCCGTCCGGGTGTTCGATGATGGCGCGCAGGTCTATATCGAATTTGCCGTCGGCATTGCCCGTAGCGAAATGCCGCCGCTGTTCGTGATCGGGCAGGCGGGCGACGCCGAACTCGTCAACTACCGCGTGCAGGACCGCTACATGATCGTCGACCGGCTGTTCGATGCGGCTGAACTGCGGCTGGGGGATCGCAAAGCCACCCGGCACGTCCGGATCCGCCGGGACAGCTACAGCCGCACAAAGGATGTGCAATGATGGACTTTCCGTTCGACGATGAAGCTGAGGCACCTGTCGCCCCGGCGCCATCCGCTCAGGCAACGCAGGCTCCGCCCAAGTCCAGCGACCCTTCTGCGTTCAATCTGCGCGGCGCGATGCCAACGGTGATGCGCCTTTCACCAAAAGCAATGGCCACGCTCGGCGCGTTCGCCTGCGCCTGTATCGGTGGCATGCTGATTTATGCTTTAAAAGAACCGGTCGGGAAAGTTGGTGCGGAACTGTTCAATACGGATGGCAACAACAAGGCCGACGTCGTGGTTTCTGCGCCAAAGGATTATGCCCAAATCCCCAAACTCGGCCCGCCGCTTCCAGGCGACCTCGGCAGGCCTATTCTGGCCGCACAGCAGCGCGGCGATGGTGTGCCATTGCCGCCGGTGGGCACAAACGCGCAGCCGGTGCGCGACCCTGCGGCGGATGCCGCCGAGGCTGTTCGGCAACGCGCGGCCCAGGAACACGATGCCGCGCGGACAAGCCGGTTGTTCCTCGCCGGGGCATCAACGGGGAATAGCAGCACCGGCCTTGCTGAATCAGTTTCGACGGGTGCAACTGGCGGTTCGGCAGCTCCTCAGGCTCCCGCCGGCGCTACAACAGGGCAGGCTGGCAAGCGCGGTTTTCTTGCCCAGGCCGATGACAAGCGGATCGCAAGCGCCGAGCGCCTCCAGGCACCATTGTCGCCGAACATCCTGCAAGCCGGCACTATCATACCCGCCGCGCTAATAACGGGCATCCGTTCGGACCTTCCCGGGCAAATCACCGCGCAGGTCATACAAAACGTCTATGACAGCCCGACCGGGCATATTCTGCTCATCCCGCAAGGCGCGCGGCTGATCGGTGAGTATGATTCCGAAGTCGATGCCGGGCAGCGCCGCGTATTGCTCGCATGGAACCGACTGATTCTGCCGGGCGGACGCTCGATCCTGCTGGACCGGCTGCCTGGGGCCGACGGTGCAGGCTTTGCCGGGCTGCAGGACGGCGTAAACCTGCATTGGGGCGGTGTGGCGAGAGCTGCCCTGATATCCACTCTGCTGGGTGCCGGTGCGGAACTGGGAAAGGGTAGCAACGATGACCTTGTTCTTGCGCTTCGCCGGGGCGGGCAGGATAGCGTTGCTCAGGCTGGCCAGCAGGTCGTCCAGCGAGAACTTGGCGTGCGTCCCACCCTCACCATCCGGCCCGGGTATCCGCTCCGTATCATTGTGACGCGGGACATTATCCTCGAGCGGGCAGGAGCGGGGCAATGACCAGACTCAGATTGGGGCCGATCGCTCAGGACAAGCCCGTCAGGCTGAGCGTCGAACTGCCTGCCTCCGTCCACCATGATCTCGTCGCCTATGCGAACGCGCTCGCGGCGGAATCCGGGGCAACGGCGCTCGCAGCTGACAGGCTGGTTGCGCCAATGCTGGCGCGGTTCATGGCGACTGATCGCGGATTTGCGAAGCTGCGCCGTCAATCGGGTTCAAAAGAGAGAGCGTAGCGCTTCCGTATATAATTGAGAAAACGCCGTAGCGCCGGGTTTTGATTGATCTTACTCCAATAGCCCGAATAGCTGATCGACACAGGACCATGCGGATCATGGAGTTTGCGAAAAACAACGCCGGGATACTGCGCGCCCGTGGCCGCTTCCGTTGTGATGGTAATGTACTTTGCTTCGCCCAGCATGGACAGGATTGATGCATGGCTGGCTTCTTGCGTGTGGAACTCGGGGCAGAGATCAGGCGGTGGAAGTCGGTCCATCACAATGTCGCGGATTTCTGCTCCAAGATCATGGGTTGGGAACATCAAGGTCTCGTCCTTGAGTGCAGCCCACTCCACGGATTGCTGGCCCGCGAGGTGATGGCAGATAGGAAGTGCTACCATCATGGGCTCACGCCAGAGAAGGGCTTGTTTCATATCATCATAGTTGATCTGGCTCGGCAGCACGACAAAATCGATGGATCCCGCGCGAAGCCCGGCATGCAATATGCTCCGGTTGCCCTCGATGGCCTTGATCTCTGTCTCCGGATTTCTGGTATTCCAGTCGATAACCGCAGTGCGCAAGTGGCCGGCAGACATTGCGCTATTGTGGCCAACCGCAATCATGCCACTATGGCCCTTGCCGGCTGAGCGTGATGCCGAGATCATGCGGTCGGACTGTGCGACAATCGAGCGCGCGGAATGCATAAAGGCGATCCCGGCGCTGGTGATGTTGACACCGGAGCGGGTTCGGACGAACAGGGTTACACCGGCCACACGCTCAAGTGTCCGGATGTGTCGGCTGAGACTGGATTGCTCGATGCCCAGGGTCCGGGCCGCACCGTGAAAGCTCCGATGATCGGCGGCCGCTATAGCATAGCGCAATTGTCGGACGTTGATCGGCATTCTGGGCCAAGATCACTGAATTCGCGGCTGATGGGCCGCCTGATTGTGATGCGTCGGGCAATGCGCGTGGTGGTGGCGCGCCAGTTGGCGAGGGTGATGATACGCGGTTGTCGGGACGGGTGCCCCGGACATCATCAAGATGGAAAGGAGCGTAATGACAGAAGCCCATTCGTTCGTGATCTCATCTATCAAGGCTACGAAGTCGCGATGCCTTGCAGCTGCGGCCAATGCCCGGAGCAATACATCTATGGTCGAGATGCAAGATTCGAAATCCGATCGGCTGGCGCAGTCAGATGTAGGCATTCAACCTCCACTTACGAGATCCGCCCAGCGACCATGAGGCGCCTCGTATCAAATCAAAGTTCGGTGCGATCTTTAATCCAGCCCACAGCGTTACGAAGCACGGCATCCGCTTATCTTTCTAATAAGATTCGATCATTTCACGCAAATCGCGTGCAGAAATCGAGTTGTTATGCCCGATGGTCCAGGTGCCGATCCGGCCTTGCTCGGCTAGGCGTGATTGGGCGAGCATCCGATCCGCGATTGCAATTAGTTGCCGCGATGACCGGATCAATGCGGTTCTGGCAGCAGTGGCTGTAGCGCCTGGTCGCGATCGGACTACCAAGTGCATACTGAGCACTCGCTCGAGCTTAGCGATGCTAGCACTCAGCGCGGATTGCTCTACGCCAAGCGCTACCGACGCCTGACGAAAACTGCCGTAGTCGATAATTGCTTCCAGAAAGTGAGGTTGACGGAACTCAATCATGGTTGTGGTGTCAGTGACGAGCTATTTGAGACGTTCGAGAATGGAATTTGCCTGCTTAAGGTGAGGTGCGTCGATCATCTTGCCATCAAGCTGTATCGCGCCTCTGCCTGGATTGGCGGCGAAGGCTGCAACTACGGCGCGTGCATACGCGACAGCGGCGTCATCTGGCGTGAACGCGGCGTTTATCACCGCGACCTGGGAGGGATGGATCGCCATCATACCGGTAAAGCCATCCCGCGCCGCATGCGCCGCGTAGGCGGCCAGGCCGTCGAGATCACCGAAGGCAGGATAGACCGTCTCGATTGCATCGACCCCTGCTGCGTGCGCCCCGAACAGCGTCAGGGATCGCGCGAGCTGATAGGGCGATGTGAGACTGCCATCCTCCTCGCGCGAGGTAGTCGCGCCGATAGCCGCCGGCAAGTCTTCGGCGCCCCAAGTGAGTCCGGCAAGGCGATCACCGCAATCTCTGTAGCTTCCCAGTCCAAAGATTGATGCAGCCGTTTCGGTCGCGATCGGCAATATCGCAATGTCTGGTTGATCCGTCATGAGCGCGATCAATGCCATCACCGTGGCCCCGCTCTCCGATTTGGGCAGCACAATGGCGTCTGGGCGACCGTCCAGCACGGCCGCCAGATCATCCCGCGCCAGTCCGCTGTCGAGTGGGTTGATCCGGACAAACAGCCTCGCGCTGCGGTTGGCGGTTCGCAAGAATGCGGCCACCGCACTCCGCGCCTCAGGCTTTCTCTCCGACGCGACCGCATCCTCAAGATCGAGGATGAGCGCATCGGCACCCAGTCCGAGCGCCTTCTGCATCCGCTCGGGCCGATCGCCGGGGACGAACAGCAGCGACCGCAATCTCATGCCGGCGTCCGGCGCAGCAAGGCGGAGCGCAGGCATTGGCACACGATTTCGTCGCGCTGGTTGATCAGCTCATGACGAAATGTGACGATGCCGGCGCCAGGACGCGATTTCGAATCCTTCAGGTCCGCGACCTCCGTCCGGGCGCGAAGCGTGTCGCCAAGAAAGACAGGTTTCGGCATCACGAGCTTGTCATAGCCGAGATTGGCGACGAGTGTTCCGAGCGTGGTGTCGCCGACAGACAAGCCGACCATCAGCGCGAAGGTGAAGGTGCCGTTGACGAGGATCTGTCCGAACTCGCTCTTTGCCGCATAATCGGCGTCGATGTGCAGCGGCTGGGGATTGTGCGTCATCGTCGAGAACAGGAGGTTGTCGGTTTCCGTCACCGTCCGTCGGATCTCATGGTCGAGTTGATCGCCAACCTGCCATTGGTCATAATAGCGTCCCGCCATCAGCTTGCCTTCTCCGCTTCCTTTTCGATCCGCGCCAGCACCGTGCCTTCGGTCACCTGCCCGCCAGCCTCGGCGGAAAGTTCGGCAACGATCCCATCGAATGGCGCCAGCAGGGCCTGTTCCATTTTCATCGCTTCGAGCACGAGCAATCGCTGCCCGGCGGCCACGCTCTCGCCCGCGACCACGTCAACCGAAACGATGCGGCCTGGCATGGGAGCAAGAATGGCGCCGTCGGATTGACCGCCACCGCCAGCAACATGATCCGCCACGGGCGGCCCGAAAGCCCAGGCTTCACCGTTCAGGAACAGCAGCGTCTCGCCCTTCACCGATTCGACCACTCCAGATGCCCGCGCGTCGGTCAGCGTTACCAGATGTGCATGCCCGGCAATGTCCACGGCAACGCGGCGATCCGGTTCGCTTGCCGAGCGGAAGCCGGAAAGCGCGGTCCATGGGTCGGAGGAGCCCGTCTGCAGCAACGTGCCGGCAGCCTCTTGGAGCACCTCGTCCGACGGTTCTCCACCAGGTACAAGCCGTGCGAGATGCCGTTCGATGAAGCCGGTATCAATGTCCCCCGCGACGAAGGCCGGATCAGCGGCGGCGCGCGCCAGGAACGCGGCGTTTGTCTTGACCGGCCACACCTGCAGCGCGCCGCATGCTGCCGCGAGCTTTGCGGCGGCCACTTCGCGAGTCGGCGCATTGACGATAAGCTTGGCGATCATCGGATCGTAATGCGGCGTAACCTCGCCGCCTTCCTCGACGCCGCTGTCGATGCGAATGCCGGATGGAAAGCGCAGCCGGTCCAGGGGTCCCGTCGAAGGAAGAAAGCCCGTCACCGGGTTTTCGGCATAGAGCCGAGCTTCCATAGCCCAGCCGTCGATCGCCAGTTGATCCTGACGAAGCGGCAGGGGTTCCCCGCTGGCAACGCGCAGCTGCCATTCGACCAGATCCTGCCCAGTGATCGCCTCGGTCACCGGATGTTCGACCTGGAGCCGCGTATTCATCTCCATGAACCAGATGCGGTCGGCGCGGAGGCCTTCGCTGGCATCTGCGATGAACTCGATGGTGCCGGCGCCGACATAGTCGACGGCCTTCGCCGCTTTCACCGCGGCGTCACAGATCGCCGCGCGCGTGGCGGCGTCCATGCCGGGAGCCGGTGCCTCTTCGATGACCTTCTGATGTCGCCGTTGCAGCGAGCAATCACGCTCGAAAAGGTGAACCACGTTGCCTAACGTATCGCCAAAAACCTGGACCTCAATGTGACGGGGACCAAGGATATATTTCTCGATCAGCACCTGATCGTTGCCGAATGATGCTGCAGCCTCGCGCTGGCACGATGCCAGCGCGTCAAGGAATGCCGCGTCATCGTCCACGCGCCGCATGCCTTTGCCGCCGCCACCCGCCACCGCCTTGAGCAGGACGGGATAGCCAATGTCCCAGGCCTACGCGTGCAG
>ERZ724516.550-NODE-550-length-23413-cov-4.898407_pt1 | contig 23413 bp, 21 predicted proteins | sample MGYA00376049_ERZ724516 | MGnify/ENA primary metagenome ERZ724516 (study PRJEB28724, sample SAMN07190886) | activated sludge metagenome | isolation source: activated sludge of sewage treatment plant in Hong Hong | place: USA: Christiansburg, Virginia | collected... | reverse complement strand
TCAAGCCGCTCGCCACCCAGTCAAAAATGGTTTGTTCGCTCGCGGCAGGCAATTCTTGTGAGAGTTCAGCTACGCGCAAATTGGAGGTGCGCCAGATCTGGCCACCATCCGGTTGCTGGCGGTTGGCGATCAGACTCAGAAGGGAAGATTTTCCTGCGCCGTTGCGGCCGAGCAGGCCGATCCGGTCACCTTCAGCCAGGTTGAGGTTCACATTGTCGAGCAGCACATGGGTGCCAAACGCGAGATGCGTTTGTTCAAAACGGAGTAATGACATGATCAGGCCTTGGCAATAACGGTAGAAGCAAAACGCTGGATATCGACCAGTTTTTTGTCGAGGGTTGTGGTGTCTGATGGAAGACTGTATGTGTTGTGAAAACCGATTATCGCATCGGTGACACCCTTGTCCTGCAGGCGTTTTACACCGTCCACGCTGTAAGCATCGGCGGAGATGGCGTGGATCTGGAAATCATCCCGCTCGCGGCCAAATTCCCGCAAGTAGGTTTTCAGTCTGGCCAGCAGTGGATCCAGCTCATCGATTTCACCGCCACCGTGCAACCAGCCATCGCCGTATTGTGCTGCGCGCTTGAGTGCCGCATCAGAGTGGCCGCCGATCAACAGGGGAATGGGCTGGGTCGGGGTGGGGCAGAGCTTGAGGCTGTCGATCTGGTAGAACTCCCCGGAAAACGCATGGTAGCCGCCGCTATTGAGCTGACGGAGGATGGCCAGCATCTCATCGAAACGCTTGCCGCGCTTTTCCCAGCGTTCGCCACAGGCTGCGTAATCCTCGGGCCAGGGAGACAGCCCCAATCCAAGCAGCAGGCGATTATTGGACAGCACAGCCAGTGAGGTGGCCTGCTTGGCTACCAGCACGGGTTGGCGTACGGGCAGCTTGTAGACAAACGGGTAGAAGCGGAGTGTGTCTGTGGCGGCGGCGATGGTCGCCATGAGCACAAACGGGTCGATAATCGGCTTGTCTTCCAGGAAATCCCGCTCGCCGCTGGCGGTGTACGGGTATTTTGTGTCAGAGCGTTGCGGGTAGATGATGCTGTCCGGCACGGCAAATGCGCTGAAGCCATGGCTCTCGCAGGCCTTGGCCAAAGGCACGTACCAGGCCGGATCGATCATGCTTTCGACAAAAGTGAAACGCATGCGAGCGCTCCCAGACAAACAGGCGGGAGATGTTAGCGGCTGCGGCGGGCTTTTGCATTCCTCTCGACGTCACGCACCACAAACTGCGGCTTTTTGTTGATGGTGAGGAACATCCTGCCGAGATACTCGCCGATGATGCCCAGCATCATGAGTTGCACGCCAGTCAGTGTCAGCACACCGGCCATCATCGAGGCCCAGCCGCGCGGTGTGTCTGTCAATAACGCTTCCACCATAATGGCCAGCAAACCCACGATCCCGATCCCGGCCAACAGCACGCCAGTCAATGTGCCGATGCGCAGTGGCAAAACAGAAAAATTCAGCAGCATCGACATAAACAAACGCAACAAACGCGGCAGTGTGTAATTACTTTCCCCCGTGGCGCGCGGCAAGTGTTTCACTGCCAATGTGCCCACATTGCGGGTGATCTGGAAAATCAGGCCGTCAATGTAGGGGAAAGGGCCGCTGTGACGGAGAACTTCTTGCGCGAGAAAAGCATTCACACAACGAAAGCTGGAGAGATATAACCCCTTGGGTTTATCAATCACCAGATCAGCACACCAGTTGGTAAAGCGGCTGCCAATGTTGCGCCAGCTCTCGTGCTGTTTCTGTTCGTAGAATGTATAGACCACATCGTGATGGTTGTCCCTGGTGTATTGCCAGAGTCGCACCACTTCTTCCGGCGGGTTCTGCAAATCGTCATCCATGTTGATAATGTACTCACCGCGTGCATGGGCATAACCCGCCATCACAGCATTGTGCTCACCAAAATTGCGGGCCAGGTTAACCACCGTCAATGCCACGGCATTGCGTTTGCACAAAGTGCGACATACATCCAGTGAGTTGTCGGGGCTGCCATCATTCACCAGAATAATTTCCAACCCGCCTTCGACATGCAGTTGGGACAAGGCATCCACCAGTGTTGGCACCGAATCAGCACCGTTATAGACAGGCACCACCACCGACAATGAGAATTCGTGGGGTATTGCGCTGTCAATGATTTCAGTAGCGCTCAAAATTTTCTCTCCCGTTAATTTTTTCTTGCATGTGCCCAGACGGATCCGCCAAATGGCAAATGCAATGGCAAACGTCGCTCACTGTCGAGAACAGCGTGGAAAAGACGGTTTTGCCAGGCAGGTACGTTTTCCACGTCGCTGCTGGCCTTGTGTTTCCCTACAGTCAGGCGTTGCAACATCATGAGTGGAAACAGCAAACTGTTCCAGTAGCCACAACGGATGACGTCAAAACCATTCTGTTGCAACAGCGTACGCAATTGTGACGCTGTGTATCGCCGTGCGCCGTGGACGTGTTCATCGTGCGCAGACGCCATCCACTGGAATGCAGCGACATGCACTAACAGCTGGCCGCCTGGTTGCAAGCAACGGGAACATTCCTGCAACATCTCATGCTCGTCTACATTGCGGTGATACATGACATCTTGCGACAGGATCGCAGCAAACTGCTGGTCGGCAAATGGCATGGCATTGACACTGCCGCGTGTAATCGCCAACCCGGTTTTGTTCTCCGCCATCGCTGCTGCTTCCGCATTCCATTCCAGACCTGAGTAGCGGTATTGCGGTGCGTGCTGGGCGAGATGTTTCAGCAGGCCGCCGGTGCCGCAACCGGCATCCAGCACATTTGCGCCTGCAGGCAATTGCAATTGCACCAATCGCTGCGCAATAACTGCATGTAGCGCGCGATACCACCAGAAGTTTTCTTCCAGTGAGTTCATCAATTGATATTCAATACGTTCCATGCCAGCTTTACTTATCCGTGTTCATTATCTATTCCGGTTCATTTAGCACAGTTTTTTCTTGAGCCAGTTGATTTCTTGCCCCAGGCCGCCGGCAGTCTGGGAAATAATGAATTCTTCCACTTTTTTCCCTACCAGCGGAATACTCGCCTTGCATTGGTAATCAATGGTGTAGTCACATCCGCCATCGGCAGACGGCTTCAGTTTGAATTTTGCCGATAGCGCAACAGGTTGCCCGACCACTTCCGCGCTATAGCTGCCCATATATGTGCTGCCTATGGTTTCCCACTGCTCTTTCATGCGGATAGTATTCTCGGCGCTGAACATGGCAGCCAGCACCTTGGGCAAGTCACGTTTCACCGTGCGACTCAGGTTGACCAGTGTTTTTCTGCCATTTTCTTCCACAGAACACTGGATGTTTTTCTCGCCAAGGTCCTGGCAGCGTTGCGTCAATGCATCGGCGCTGGTCATCAACGCGAATACATCATCTGCATCCTGGATAAAATGATGGGTAATGGCCATAGGGAGCTCCTGTAAAAAAGTTATTCTGCAATAGAGTCTAGAGGCGGCAACCACTTCAACAACATGTTTTTCAACAACGTAATGTCAACCGGCTTGCTCAGGTAATCGTCCATGCCGGACTGCATGATTTCATCGCCATGCGTACGCACAGTGTGTGCAGTCAAGGCAATAACAGGTGTTGCATTGCGATAATGCATGGCTTCCCACTTGCGGATTTTCTGTGCGGCAGCCAAGCCATCCAGTACCGGCATTTCTACATCCATCAACACCAGATGCCATGGATTGTCTTCACAGCAAATCGCGGTGACGGCAGCTTCACCGTTAGTCACGCCGGCTGCGTAATACCCCAGCTGGTTCAGCATGCCAATAATCACTTCGCTGTTGATGTCATTGTCTTCCACCACCAGGATATGTGGCGTGCCATACAGGGGCGTGCTGTGCATAGGTTGTTCAGAAATGCGTGCATCGCCCTGTTGTAGCGGCGGCTTGACGGCAATATGGAACCGGAAAACCGAACCATAGCCCGGTGCGCTTTCCACCTGGATGGCGCCTTGCATCATTTCTATCAGTTGTTTGCAAATCACCAGCCCCAGGCCGCTGCCGCCATAATTCTTGCCGCCGTCCACTTGTGCATATTCCCGGAAAAGGCCTTTCATTTGTTCATCTGTAATACCAATGCCTGTATCTTCCACTTCGCCATGCAGCAACCATTCCTCATCACTGGATTGTTCCACCCATATGCGAACGGTCACAACACCCTGATCAGTAAATTTGATAGCGTTGCCAACAAGATTGGTGATGATCTGCCTGAAACGCGCCTTGTCACTGTGCACGATTGCTGGCGTATTCGGGTTGATGGAAAAACGCAACGTCAGGTTTTTCTGTTGCGCTGATGTGCTGAACATGATTTCAATTTCAGCCATTTCATTGAACAGGTTGAAGTCGCCTTCCTGTATACGCAGCTTGCCCGCAACAATACGGGAATAATCCAGCACATCATCAATAACGCCCAGCAACATGCGCCCCGAATTGCGCATTACATGCATATAGTGCAACTGTTGTTCGTTCAGTGGCGTTCTTTCCAGCAGTTGCAGCATGCCCAGCAGACCATTCATAGGCGTACGCAATTCGTGACTCATCTTGGCGAGAAAACCGCTCTTGGCGCGATTTTCTGCATGCGCTTCCGCAGCGCTGATCGCCAGTTCAGACTGCTCTTTCTGGTAGGTGCTGATTCTTTCTGCCAGCGCCACCGCAAACAGGATGGCTTGCAGGCATATCCCTGCCTGATAAGCGTCACGCGCAGCGCCGCCGAGATTGATGTAACCAATATGCTCGGTAGTGGCCACCATGCAGACAAACAGGAATACGACTGTCCCGATAATGTATATCGTCAGGTGGCGATCACTGTTTGCCCAGACATACACGCTGGAAACACACAACAGGATGGAAACAATAAATGCCATTGCCCCCACACCTATTACAGCCCAGTGCACGGGTATGAAAAGGCTGGCGATTATCAATGAGGCAGTAAAATACATGCCTGCCCGCAACAGGCCATCAATATGGGGAAATTCTTTCTGTGTCTTGAAATGCTGGCGGGAAAAGCCGATGTAGGTAAATGCCTGTGTTGAAAACAGCACCGCATACAAATGCAACTTCAGCCAGTTGATTTCCGGCAAATAAGGAAAGAGATAACCGCGGCCATACAGCAGGATCAGGAAAGATACTGCCACAAAACTCGTGCAGTACCAGACTTCCGGCATGCTTCTCGCAAACAGCGCGATCATGACCAGATACATCAGCACACCTGCCATGACGCCCGTCATCAGATGCCCCCAGGCCACCTGCTTTATCTGGTACAGGTTGTAGGTTTGTTCATCGCTGATGTAAGGATTCAGCAGCAACATGTAGGGTGTATGTAGACGCAGATAAATGGTGCGCGTCTGGTCCTGAGGTATGTCCAGCTGGAATGCGGCATCGTAATACGGCCAATGTTCCTTGATGGATCCCTGCAACAACCCTGCGGTCTTGTTTACTGCGTCGACGGGCTTGCCTTCATTGGCACGGTTATAGAGCAGCTCCACTTCCGTGAACAGGACATCATTGATACTGAATACCACATGCTCTTCGCTGGACTGGTTGGAGATCCTGATGCGCAACCAGACAGGTGCAGACTGGAAATTGACGGCAGGCTCGTCGTAATGGCGAAACAGGCTCTCGTATTCTCCATCCAGTAATTTGTCGGGCTGGATGTCCGGACTGTCGGGCATAAAGTCGATGTAGCCCGGCAGCATCAGGCGCTGGCCATCTGTCAGGACAGCAACAGTGCTGGCAGACACAGCGCACTGTGCAAACCCCCACAGCAACAGTGCTGCCACGCATTGAAGCCAGACAGCACAGGCAGGAATGGAAAAGCGGCGACACGAAATCATGGCGCGAGGTTAACACAAGTTTTTCCGGGCACATCCTGCTGCTGGTGTCCCTGATGCCATGTTTTCCGGAAATCTGGCATAGACCCGCCGCTGCCGATACCATGGTGGCCACTGGAGGTCCTCATGCCGCACACCTATATCAAACGTATCCTCAATGCGCGCGTCTACGATGTGGCGCAAGAAACCCCCCTTGATCTGATGCGTTTCCTCTCTGCACGTATCCGCAATCGCGTATTGCTGAAGCGCGAGGACCTGCAGCCGGTGTTCTCGTTCAAGTTGCGCGGCGCATACAACAAGATGTGCCAGTTGCCGAAAGAAGCGCTTGATCGCGGCGTGGTGGCGGCATCTGCCGGCAACCATGCACAAGGGCTGGCATTGGCGGCTGCACGCATGGGTGTGAAAGCCACCATCGTGATGCCCCGCACCACACCGCATATCAAGGTGGATGCCGTAAAAGCGCGCGGGGCAAAAGTGCTGTTGCATGGCGACACCTATGATGAGGCCGCTACGTTTGCGCAGAATCTTGTCAAGGAAAAAGGCATGACGTATGTGCATCCGTATGATGACCCGGATGTGATTGCAGGCCAGGGCACGATCGGCATGGAAATTGTGCGCCAGCATCCCGATGCATTGCACGCTGTGTTTGTGCCGGTCGGCGGCGGTGGTTTGTGTGCCGGTGTGGCAGCGTATATCAAATACGTGCGCCCGGAAGTGAAAGTCTTTGCAGTGGAGGCAGAGGATTCTGCTTGCCTTGCTGCGGCCATGAAAGCTAGAAAACGTGTGAAGTTGTCACAAGTGGGCTTGTTTGCTGATGGCACTGCTGTGGCACAAATTGGTGAAGAAACTTTCCGCGTGTTGCGCAAGACGATCGATGGCGTGATCACGGTCAACACCGATGAAATCTGTGCGGCCATCAAGGATATCTTTGATGACACGCGTTCGATTGCAGAACCGTCTGGTGCGCTGGCATTGGCTGGCCTGAAAAAATATGCGGAAGAGAACAAGCTGCATGATAAAAATCTGGTAGCGATTGACAGCGGCGCGAACATCAACTTTGATCGCCTGCGTTATATTTCTGAACGCACGGAAATTGGTGAGCAGCGCGAAGCGGTGCTGGCCGTGACCATTCCGGAGAAGCCGGGCAGTTTCAAGGCGTTTTGCAATACGTTAGGCAAGCGCAATATCACCGAGTTCAACTACCGTTACGCCGACCAGAAACAGGCGCATATTTTTGTGGGCGTGCAAGTGGCTGCCGGAGGAAAAGACCGCGAAGAATTATTGCGCGAGCTGGACAGCAAAGGCTATCCCGTGCTCGATATGACAGACAACGAGATGGCGAAGCTGCATATCCGCCATCTGGTGGGTGGCCGTGCGGCAGGCGTGAGCGATGAACGTATTTTCCGGTTTGAATTTCCGGAGCGTCCGGGCGCGTTGATGCAATTTCTTGCCGGGCTTGGTCAGCGCTGGAATATCTCGCTGTTCCATTATCGCAACCACGGTGCAGCCGATGGTCGAGTGCTCGCAGGCTTGCAAGTGCCGCGCGAAGAATACAAACAGCTGGAAAAATATCTGGATTCGCTCGGGTATCCGTGGATTGAGGAAACGGATAACAAAGCCTATCAGTTATTTCTCAGCTGATGTTTAAAGAGTCAAACGCGGCACGCGCAATAATTCTTTTTCGGTAGCGATAATATCCAGCGGCATGTCCCAGCTTTCTGTGGGCAATGCCGGCACTTCCTGCACGCTATGCGCCAACCCGATCAGCAATGGCCTGCTGTTCGGGTGCTTTCGCTTGAATGCAAATGTGCGGTCGTAAAATCCGCCGCCCATACCCAATCTGTTGCCGTTGCGATCAAAACCCACCAGCGGCATCAGCACCACTTGTAGTGCCCATGCCGGCAATTTCTGGTTTTGTACACACGGTTCGGGAATGCCAAACCGGTTATCGGATAATTTTTCACCACTGCGGTAGCGCACAAACCACACGCGATTGCTGCCATCCGGATGCAGGCGTGGCAGGTAACAACGCTTGCCACAGCGTTCCATAAAACGGATCAGCGGACGGGGATCCACTTCGCCGTCATTCGGCAAATAAAAAGCAATGTGTTGGCTGCGTAACAGCGGCAGGAAACTGCGCAGTTGATGCGCCAGGCCAGTAGCAGCACGTTTTTGTTCCGCAGGAGATAAAGCGCGGCGCGCGGCGCGTAATTGTTTACGGAGTGTTGCGCGGGAGATGGTCATGGCAGCTGTGAAAAAAAAGAAGTGCCCGGGGTGCCGCTGCCGGCGTAGCCTTGAACCCGAGGTTCAAGGTGGGCGCACCTGAGTTGCCTTAAGGCTTTCCGCAGAACGGACATGCACACCGGCAACAAACACGATACACCCTGGGTGTACATTATCGGCTCGAGGACATAACCAACTGGCGCACACCCCAGGTTGGATTGAGTATACGCCTCGATTTTGCAAACGTCTGCCCGCGATCAACCGAAATAGGCTCTGGTTGAAAAGAGCTATGGTTTTTCCAGTAGCACGGTGTAACCGCGCACCAGTTTTCCGCTCGGCCATGTCAGTGCCACCAGCAATTCCAGCGATGGTTCTTTAACCACAGTGTCGGTACTGAGGAGAATGGATGGGCCAGCCGGGTGTTTCATGTCCACTGTAAAGTGGATGGTGGTGTAAAACGTTTCACGCGGGATTTTGCGTTTGGCAAATTCTGTTGCATCTGCCAGCCCTGCCAGTAATTCGGCGGGCTGCAATTCGCCGGTTTTCACCAGGGCAATGCGAGCTTTCAATGGCTCATTCAGGCCGGATTCCACGGTGATATCACCAAGCCCCACAGCAAACAGGTGGCTGGAGAATGCCAGCAGCAGCGTGGTAAACAGAGCGATGAAATGTTTTTTCATGACAATATCCTTTTTAATAAAACCCTCCGCATAGTACACGGTTTCTTTTTTAAACGGTTTCCCGGTCGGACAAACCCATCAGGTAGAGAATGCCATCCAGCCCCATGGTAGACAGCGATTGTCGCGCGGCCGCACGCACTACCGGTTTGGCACGGAATGCGATGCCCAGCCCGGCAATCGAGAGCATTGGCAGGTCATTGGCACCGTCACCCACTGCAATCGTCTGTTCCAGGCTGATGTTTTCCTGCGCGGCAATCTGGCGCAGCAGTGCCGCCTTGCGCTGGCCGTCCACTATCTCGCCCAGCACGCGACCTGTCAGCTTGCCGTCCACAATGTCCAGCGTGTTGGCATGGACATGGTCAATGCCCAGCTGCTGCTGCAGGCGCTGGCCGAAGTAGAGGAAGCCGCCCGACAGGATCGCCGTTTTGTAGCCCAGCTTCTGCAACGTGCGGATCAGGGTTTCTGCGCCCTCGTTCAGCTGCAAACGGTTTGCCACCCGTGCGAGTGCTTGCTCATCCAGGCCTGCCAGCAGCGCAACACGCTCACGCAGGCTCTGGCAGAAATCCAGCTCGCCGTTCATGGCCCTTTCCGTGATGGCAGCCACCTGTTCGCCTACTCCGGCTTCGGCAGCCAGTTCGTCAATCACCTCAGCATCAATCAAGGTGGAATCCATGTCGAATGCCACCAACCGGCGGTTGCGCCGGAAGACGTTGTCCTCCTGGAATGCGATGTCTACGTCCATGTCATTGGCAATCGCCATAAACTCGCGGCGCAGGGCGGGCAAATCCTCTACCTGCCCACGTACCGACAGCTCTACGCAGGCTTTGCTGTGGCGGTCGATATGGGCCAGCGCCACACGGCCAGACAAGCGGGAAATATTGTCGATATTGAGCTGGCGTGCGGCTGCCACGGCGGTGACCCGGGCAATGTGCCCGGCCGTCAGTTTGCGGGCGAGCAAGGTGATGATATGGCGCGGCTTGCCTTGCTGCCCCACCCAGTCTTCGTAGCTATCAGCACTGATGGGCTGGAAGTGCACCGCCAGATGCTGGTCATGCATGCGGAACAGGATGTCGCGCAGCACCGGGCCGGAATCACGCTCTTCTGGCACTTCCACCAGCAATCCCAATGACAGCGAATCGTGGATCACCGCCTGACCGATATCGAGCACATTCACGCCGTAATGCGCGAGGATGCCGGTAATCGTGTTGGTCACGCCCGGCTTGTCACGCCCGGTGACACTGATCAGGATAATTTCGCGCAAGGTTATGCCTTTTTGACAAACTCTGACTTCAAGCCCATCGCACCAATGCCATCAATACGGCAATCAATATCGTGATCACCATCCACCAGCCGGATGATTTTGACTTTCGTTCCCACCTTCACCACAGACGAAGAGCCCTTGATTTTCAGATCCTTGATCACGGTGACCATGTCGCCATCCTGCAATACATTGCCGTGCGCATCGCGTATTTCACGTTTTTCATCGGCCTGTTCTGCTGCGGCATCTTTTGACCACTCATGTGCGCACTCCGGACAAACGTACATGCCGCCGTCTTCATAGGTGTACGTTGAACTGCATTGTGGGCACGGGGGCAAACTGCTCATTCGGTATCCTGTTAGTGATGGTGTGGTAGTGAAAATCTTATACATCAAGGTATTTGTGATTGTCTAGCTGCCATCGACTGACTATCATCGGCGCCGTTCTGGATGAACAGGCTTTAGATAGACACTTTCTTGCTAAGGACAGCATGCCCATGATTCCTGTCACTGACACAGGCATTCTCTGCCTGGCTGCGCTCTGCCGTTTTCACCACCTGGCAGTTGACGCGGAACAACTCCGCCGTGAGTTTGGCGAATCTCTCGACAATATTGCGATGCAACGCGCTGCAAAAACACTGGGGCTACGCTGCCGGTCTGTTGAATGTTGGCAAGATATTGACAACACAATTCTTCCAGCGATTGCGAAACATTGTGATGGCAGTTATTTCGTATTGGCGAAACAACAGGGTGACCAGTTCCTGATACATGACATGCGTGATGCTAAACCGCGCATCGTCAGTCGAATGGAACTCGATCAATGCCGTAGTGGAGAGCTGTTGTTGTTTGCACGGCGCATGAACCTTGCTGATCATCTGCAGCAGCGGTTTGATGTCCGCTGGTTTATCCCGGTATTACTCAAGTATAAAAAACTGTTTGGCGAAGTGATTATCGCCAGTTTTTTCCTGCAGCTGTTTGCGCTTGCTACCCCGCTGTTTTTTCAGGCGGTCATGGATAAAGTACTGGTACACCACAGCGTTACAACGCTGGATGTGTTGGCCAGTGGTTTTCTGATTGTGATACTGTTTGAAACATTGCTTGGTGGCATACGCAGTTATGTGTTTTCACATACCACATCCCGGGTGGATGTAGAACTTGGTGCCGCACTCTACAAACACCTGCTCGGGTTGCCGCTGGCGTATTTTCAATCACGCGCAGTGGGGCAAAGTGTGGCGCGGGTGCGGGAGCTGGATTCCATCCGCCAGTTTATTACCGGTTCTGCACTGACGCTGCTGATAGATTTGTTGTTTACCCTAATCTTTATTGCGGTGATGCTGTACTACAGTATTTCGCTCAGCGTGCTGGTGCTGCTGACAATTCCTGCTTATATATTGTTGGCGCAGTGCATCAATCCCCTGCTGCGACAACGGCTGGATGAAAAATTTTGTTACAGCGCGCTGAGCCAGAGTTTTCTGGTGGAATCTGTCACCGGCATGGAAACCGTGAAAAGCCTTGCACTGGAGCCGCAGATGCAACGCCAGTGGGAAGACAAGCTTGCCAGCCATGTCAGCAGCAGCTTTTGTGCGCAGCATGTGAGCAATATCGCATCCCAGTGTGCCAGCCTGATCAACAAATGCATGACGCTCGGTATTTTGTGGTGGGGCGCACAACTGGTGATGCGCGGTGAGTTATCGGTTGGCCAGTTGGTCGCTTTCAATATGCTGGCCGGCCGTATCAGCGGGCCTATTCTAAAGCTGGTGCAACTGGCACAGGATTTCCAGCAAGCAAGAATGTCTGTTGATCGTCTGGGCGATATCCTCAACACGCCGCGTGAGGCGGGATTTAACCCGAACCGCAGCACATTGCCCGGATTGCGGGGAGCCGTGAGTTTTGAACGCGTACGGTTCCGTTATCAACCGGATGCACCACTGGTGCTGGATGAACTCGACTTGCAGATTGCGCCAGGCGAAATCATTGGCATTGTCGGCAGGTCAGGATCCGGAAAAAGCACGCTCACCAAACTTGTGCAGCGTTTGTATGTGCCGGAAGCAGGACGCGTACTGGTAGATGGCGTGGATCTGGCAACGGTGGATACCGGTTGGTTGCGACGGCATCTCGGTGTCGTGCTGCAAGACAGTTTTTTGTTTAACCGCAGCGTGCGCGACAACATTTCAGTGAGCCAGCCGGCAGCGCCTATGACAGCTGTTATCGATGCGGCCCATCAGGCCGGCGCGCACGAATTTATTGCTGCATTGCCGCATGCCTATGACACGATAGTTGAAGAACAGGGCGCCAATTTATCCGGCGGCCAGCGCCAACGCATCGCGATTGCCCGCGCGTTGATCAACCAGCCGCGCATCCTGGTGTTTGATGAAGCCACCAGTGCGCTGGACGTGGAATCAGAACGGGTTATCCAGCGCAATATGGCGACGATCTGCAAGAACCGTACGGTATTCATCATTGCGCACCGACTTTCTGCAGTGCGTGGATGTGACCGGATTATCGTTATGGATAAAGGCCGCATCATCGAACAAGGATCGCACGAAAAATTGCTGGCCAATAACGGCTATTACGCACATATGCATCGCTACCAGAATGAAGAAGTGCCCATGAGGAAGCGCGCGTAGTGGTGGAGGCAGTGAAAAATACCTTTGAGCGAACCCGCCTGCAATTCCTGCCGGCAGCGCTCGAAGTGCAGCATTCGCCGCCGCATCCATTGGCGCGATGGTTGGGTATTGGCATCATTCTGTTTTTCTCGCTGGCCATTGCATGGGGCGTGTTTGGCAAAGTGGATGTCGTTGCGATGGCAGAGGGAAAGATTATTCCCTCTGCGCGCATCAAGGAAATCCAGCCGCTGGAAAAAGGCATCGTGAAAGAGATTCTGGTGCGCGAAGGCCAGTCTGTGAAAGCGGGTGATGCACTCATTGTCCTGGACGGAACCAGCAGTAGCGCAGCGCGTGACCGCTTGGCGAATGAGTTACAGGCCATGCAAGACATGCTGTTGCTTGAACAGTCTTTTCTGGAGCGACTGGAAAATACGGCAGAAGTAACACGATCTGCCATGCCGGAGCTGCAAGAAAAACTACTGGAGCAACAATGGCAGCAGTACAACGCCCGCTTAGCGGCGCTGCGCAGCCAGCGTGAACACCGGATTGCTGAAAAACAGGCAAACAGTGAGACGATCATAAAATGGCAAACCACGCTACCGATGATCAGTCAGCGCGTGAATGGCCTGAAGCAGTTGGCCGGAAAAAAACTGGTGGCGGAAAACCAGTATCTCGAACTGGAAGAAATCCGTATTACGCAACAGCAGGAGCTCGCTGCTGCCAGGGCACGGGATGCACAGCTCGTGGCGGCTATAGCAGAATGTGAACAGCAAATTGCAGCGCTTACAGCGCAGACGCACGCAGAAACACTCGCCCGGATTGCCGATGCAGGACGGCAACGCAACAGTTTGCATCAACAACTGAAGCAAGCAAAAGACCTTGATGACAGACAGGTGCTATACGCGCCGGTATCAGGACAGGTACAGGATCTCACGATGCATACTGTGGGTGGCGTGGTGCTGGAGGCCCAACTATTAATGCGGATAGTGCCCGGTGATTCGCCACTTGAAGTGGAAGCATGGCTGCCCAATCAGGATATCGGTTTTGTGCAGGAAAATGATCGGGCGATCATCAAGGTGCACACATTCCCTTTCACCCGGTATGGCACGATCAATGCGACAGTGACACGGATATCGGATGATGCCGTTGCAGATAACAAGGACAAGAACAGGCTTTTTTTCGGCATGAGTTTACTGCTGGAGAAAAACACCCTGCCAGTAGATGACCGGGAAGTCAGGTTGGCTCCCGGCATGCAGGTCACGGTAGAAATAATGACGGGTGAGCGGCGGCTGGTTGAATATTTTTTATCGCCACTGCAAAAACATTTGCAGGAAAGTGGCCGGGAGCGCTAGGCAAGGCTGTTTGCGCGTGCCACTAATCCATCAGTCATCTCGTTAAACCCTTTGGTCAAATGCTTTTTCAGCATCAGGGAGACAAGCGACGAAAGTAAACCCTCCAGAATAAACACCGATTCATAGCGCGTCGTGTTTTCATCAATAGCCGTGAGTATTTGCTGGCGGGTGCTGGACAATATCGAGGGTGGGATGTTGATGCCATACGCCAGGAATTCACCGGGGCGATGTTGCTGGATAGTTTCTTTTTGTGTAATTGTCAGTGATGGCAGTAACCGGACTTTCATCACAATGGGAGAGCCAATCACAAAACTGCTCTCGCATGCAGTGACAAACGGATTCCATTGTGCGTAAGACGCGGTATCGGTTATCACGTTCCATACAACTTGTCTGGGTGCCTGGATTTCACGGGTAAAAGTAATGGTTAGCATAGTTGGCAGGCTTCCTTGCGCTAGGCAATTCTGGATTCAATCAGGTAATTCTGGATTCAATGCGAGAGACACTCCCAAGGCCTTCCGAGATACGAGCGCGTCCATTGACGTTTTCCAGCCACACGCCATATTCATGCGTATCCGGTTGTGTGGCCCGATAAGCCGGGCGCGGATCTTGCGCGAGCACTTCGTTGACCAGTGCGCGCAGACCGGTCTGGATGTTGAGTGCGTCTGCATCGGCCTGTGCCTGCGCGCTCCATTGCACGGCTAGCAGCGCGGGCGCTGTAGCGGCGAAACCGGCGTGGGCAGCGGGAATGCTGTCGGCGTAAGGAAGATAGGGTTTGATATCGAGTATCGGTGTGCCGTCGAGCAGGTCTGCGCCGCGCAGCTGCAGTTCCTTGCCGCTGGCGCCATCGACAATCCCCAACAGCTCCACCACAGACAGGCCAACCGGGTTAGGGCGAAACATCGAGCGTGTAGCAAATATGCCGCGCGTTTCATTGCCGCCCAACCGGGGAGGGCGCACACCAGGCCGCCAACCTTGTGCTGCAGTGGCATGAAAAACAAAGGTGAGCCACAGGTGCGAGAAACCCTCGAGCCCTTCCAGGCACTCTGCAGTGGCATATTCTGGCAGCAGCACGAGGCGACTGATGGCATGTGGCGCCAGACCGGGTTGGCGCGGGATGCCGAATTTCTCGCGAAAGGGCGAGTGCAGGGTGCCAATGGCGCTGAAGGTATACTGGGTCATGTCGCCATTCTGCTGCATGTCAGCAGTGTGGTGGAAGCTGTCCTGATGGAATTTACCCGCTTGGCTAGACATGTATCGCCCGTGCCTTTATTTGCACCGCCGCTGCGTGACGGTGTGGCTGCCAGCCGTGTGCAAGTATTGCCGGGCGCGTGGCCATCCGTGTTGTCTTTCCTGTGTGCACATTTTCCGGCAGTGGGCGAAGACATCTGGCGTTCGAGGTGCGCGCGTAAACTGGTGCTGGATGCGCAAGGCAATGTCCTGGAACCGGACAGCCCGTGTCCAGTCGGCGAGCGAATTTATTATTATCGTGAACTGGAGCAGGAAACCGGGATTCCATTCCAGGAAACGATTCTTTATCAGGATGAACATATTCTTGTGGCGGACAAACCACATTTCCTGCCGGTGATTCCGTCAGGCCAGTATGTCCAGCAGACATTATTGGTGCGCCTGAAAAAGACAACAGGCATAGCCGGGTTGTCGCCAGCGCACCGCATTGATAAAGACACAGCCGGTCTTGTACTGTTTTCTGTGAATCCTGCTACACGGGATGCTTACCAGTCACTGTTCAGGCGTCGCATTGTAGAGAAAACCTATCATGCCATTGCGCCACTATTGTCTACGGAAAAATGGCCGCTTACTTACTGCAGCCGCTTAGTGGAAGACGAGCAGTTTTTTCGAACGAAGGAAGTGGCAGGGGAAGCCAATAGCGAAACCCGTATCGAGATGATAGAGAATTCCGGTCAGCTGGGATTGTATCAACTGCAACCGGTTACCGGTCGCAAACACCAGTTGCGTGTGCACATGACCAGTCTCGGGATTCCTATAGTGAATGACGCCCTGTATCCGACCGTGACAGTCTTGCCTGTAAATGATTTCGGGTCACCGCTGCAATTATTGGCCAAGACACTGTCATTTACTGATCCGATCACGGGAGAGAAAAGGCATTTTGAAAGCCGGCAAACGTTGCACTTATAAATTCTGCACTTATAAATCCTGCACCTATAACAGTTTTAACTGGTTGCGCAGCTCCGTCACATTGCGACGGCTGATGATGGGTTTCATCGATGTTCCCTGTACGCGGATGCAGTAGTGACCTGGCGGCACTTTTTCCATGCCTTCTACATGCGGCAGCGAAATCAGTGCATTGCGGTGTACGCGGACAAAACGGTCGCCAAACTCGTCTTCAAGATCTTTCAGTGCATCATCAATCAGCAGCTCGCCTTTCGTGTGATAGACGGTGACATACTTGTGGTCAGCTACAAAGCACCGCACTTCGCCGATAGGGATCAACACCAGTCCATTGCGTGTACGGGCGCTGATGTGCTGGCGTGCAGCTACCGTAGGGCGTTTACTGTCAGAGGAATCTGCGCTGGAAGCAATGGCAGATATCTTTTGCAGTTGGGCGCGGTTGATTCTTTCGGCGGAAGACAGCGCGGCGTGCAGTTGCTCTGCTTTTACCGGTTTTAGCAGATAGCCGACAGCATTTGTCTGGAACGCCTCCAGCGCATGCTCGCCGTAAGCGGTACAAAAAATAATAGCAGGGGGATTTTCCAGTTTCATCAAATGGCGCGCGACTTCCAGGCCGTCCATACCGGGCATGCGGATATCGAGCAACACCACATCAGGCAATAATTTTTCTACCTGCGTGATGGCGCTTCGGCCATCTGGCGCATCACCCACAACGGTATGCTCCCCCGCTTTCTCGACCAGTCTGGCGAGCCTGTCCCGCGCCAGTTTTTCATCGTCAACAATCAGAATTTTCATGTTGCTCCTCCTGGCTGGATATCCGTATCAATCGGGATAGTGAAGCTGACAGTAAACTGCTGCGGCTCGCGTGAAATGGAGAAGATGGCCGCATCGCCATAACGTGCGCGCAGTCGCTGTTCAAGATTATCGAGCGCCATGCCGTTGCCATGATTGCGTTTGAGATTGGCCGTTTCCTGTGTGTATGGATTGCTGACTGTGCAGTGCAATTTTTCTCTTTCATCGCTGATATCAATAACGATCGTACCGCCTTTTATCAACGGTTGAATGCCATGGTAAATGGCATTCTCTATTAAAGGCTGCAAGCACAGTGAGGGCACGGCATGCTGGTCACTGCGCAGGTTTTTTTGCCAGTTTACTTGCAGGCGTTCACCAAGACGAAGTTGTTCAATGTTGATATAGCGCTCACACAACGACATTTCCTGTGCGAGTGGCACCAGGTCTTCTGCATCAGACAGGCTGGCGCGAAACAGGGCGCTCATGTCTTCCACCACGCGTTCAGCCGTTTCAGGGTCGCTGTCGATCAGGCTGGCGATAATGTTCATGCTGTTAAAAAGAAAATGCGGGCGTATACGCGATTGCAGGGACTGGAAACGCGCCTGCATGGTGGCCTGCATCTGCGCCTGCTGCTGTACATTCAACTGTTGCTGCAAATAGAAATAGCGCAATACCAGCCCGGAGAGTATGCCGCCCACAGCGATATGCTGGATGACTATCCAGACGCTGTTGCGCCAGTCCAGTGTCAGGTAAGACAAAAACCATTGCCCCGTGATGGCTACCAGGGCGATCACGATTATCAGCGCAGTAAAACATAGTGCTACGCCACTGGCAGGCGATATCCGTTGTAGCAGCGGACGCAGGCGGCACAGCAGTGCAGCGCCCAACAGCACAATCCAGAGGATTTCAGTGGACAAGAGAGAAAAGCGCAACCAGTTGAAGACAGGCAATTGGCTGGCAGCCAGCGCCAGTGCCAATGAGAGTAGCTGGCCTACAAGAATAAGCGGCAATAACGCGGTGATGCTACACAGATCCGGCAGGTAGAAGTGAGCATTCGCAACATTATTGGGTACAGACCTGCCGGACAAAGACATACTGATATAATCGCACTCAATTTGTTAACCAGACACAGCCGGACTGCCCATGAGCGACCAGAGCAAGACCCCGCCAAAAGACGATAACACGATTAAACCGTGGGGCGGACGCTTCAGTGAAGCGACAGATGCCTTTGTGGAGCGTTTTACTGCCTCAGTGGTCTTTGACCAGCGTTTATACCGGCAGGATATCCGTGGTTCGCTGGCGCATGCACAGATGCTCCATCGCGTGGGCATACTGGCAGCGGGTGAGTTGGCAGCGATTGAAAAAGGGCTGGGTGAGATCCAGTCCCAGATCGAGCGAGGCGAATTCAACTGGTCGATCAGTCTCGAAGATGTACACATGAACATCGAGGCGCGACTGACTGATGCTATCGGCATTGCCGGCAAAAAGCTGCACACTGGCCGCTCGCGCAATGATCAGGTGGCCACCGATGTGCGGCTTTACCTGCGCGACGAGATCGACAACATCCGTTGTGAACTCACGCGCCTGCAACGCGGCATGGTGCAACTGGCGGCGCGCGAACACGCCACCATCATGCCTGGCTTTACGCATCTTCAAACTGCGCAGCCGATTACATTTGGCCATCATCTGCTGGCGTGGAATGAAATGCTGGAGCGCGATTACAGCCGGCTGGTGGATTGCCAGAAGCGGCTGAACCAGTCACCACTCGGTGCTGCTGCATTGGCGGGCACCACGTATCCGATTGACCGCCACCTCACTGCATCCCTGCTCGGCTTTGATGGCCCGACTGAAAACTCGCTGGACTCTGTAAGCGATCGTGATTTTGCGATTGAATTCTGTGCAGCGGCGGCATTGATCACGACGCATCTGTCACGCATGAGCGAAGAGCTGGTGTTGTGGACATCCGCGCAATTCAATTTTGTGCAGTTGCCAGACCGTTTTTGCACGGGTTCATCAATCATGCCACAGAAAAAAAATCCGGATGTGCCTGAACTGGTGCGTGGCAAGAGCGGTCGCGTCAATGGCCATCTCGTGGCGTTACTCACATTGATGAAAGGCCAGCCGTTGGCGTACAACAAGGACAACCAGGAAGACAAGGAGCCGTTGTTTGATGCCGTGGACACTGTAAAAGATTGCCTGCGTGCGTTTGCCGATATGGTTCCTGCCATCGAACCGAAACGTGAAGTGATGTACGAAGCAGCGCGGCGTGGGTTTGCAACAGCAACGGATCTGGCAGATTATCTCGTGCGTAAGGGCGTAGCATTCCGGGATGCGCACGAAGTGGTAGGCAAAGCAGTGAGCCATGGTGTGAAAACCGGCAAGGATCTTGCGGAGATGTCATTGGCTGAATTGCAATCATTCGGCACGATGATCGAAGACGATGTGTTTGCAGTGTTAACACTGGAAGGATCAGTCAACGCACGTAACCATATCGGCGGCACTGCGCCTGCGCAGGTGAAAGCTGCGTCAGAACGCGCGCTGGCAAAACTGGATGCGCGTGGTGGTTGTGTGCCGTCCTGATGTCAGGATGAACGGAAATACATGCCGTCATCAATGCGCAACATCGTCAGGAATCTCCCCCAGATACAACCGCTATCCAGCGCAATAATATTATCGATGCCGGTGTGGGTTTCCAGTGCTGCCCAGTGGCCGAATAGTATGCGCCAACCATCGGGCGGCAAGAAACGCGCAAACCACGGCACATAACCTGACGGGATTCCGTCAACGCCTTCTTTATAACGAAGTTCCAGTGCATTATTTTTTGCAGGTTTTTTGCTCACGGCACAGATACGCATGCGTGTAAATGCGTTGGTGATAAAACGCAGCCGATCCACCCCGCGCAAATCCTCACCCCAGTTGTCAGGCTCGTTGCCATACATGTGCTGCAGGAAATGCAGGCAGCTATCCGACTGCAAAACCGTTTCTACTTCTTTTGCCAGTTGGCGTGCTTGCGGGATGGTCCAATCAGGAAAAATACCGGCGTGTACCAGAGCCAGTTTGCGAGCTTCATCCACTACCATCAAGGGTTGTTGCCGCAACCAGTGCATCAGTTCATCGCGATCAGGTGCTGACAGGATATTCGCCAGCGTGTCTTTTTTCTTGCTGCTGGCACCAGACATGGCGACAGCGAGCAGATGCAAGTCATGGTTGCCCAAGACAGTGACAGCAGATTTACCCAGCGATCTCACCAGCCGCAAACACTCGAGTGATTGCGGCCCGCGATTGACCAGGTCTCCCGTCAGCCACAGTACATCGTTGGCAGGGTCAAATTTTACTGTTGCCAGCAATTGTTGCAGTTCGCGATAACAACCTTGCAAATCACCGACGACATAAGTGGCCATGTTTCATTTATCCATGAAATAGTCAGTGCAATGATCCCGGTTTGGCGAGTGTAAAACGTGGAATAAGCGCTTTGAACGTGTCGCCATTTTCCTGCTGCATGCTGTAACTGCCTTCCATTGTGCCCACAGGTGTTTCCAGTACCGCGCCGCTGGTGTAGTGAAAGGATTCCTGAGGAGCGATCCATGGTTGCTGGCCCACCACGCCATCACCCCGCACTTCTTCCACTTTGCGGTTGCCATCAGTAATGATCCAGTGCCGTCGTAATAATTGCACAGGTTGCTCGCCATTGTTGGTAATACTGATGGAATAGGCAAAAGCAAAACGCGGCACTGCAGGCGACGAATGTTCTGCCAGATATTGTGTCTTGACCTGAATGGTTATGCCGGACATGCAGATGAATCTCCCTGGTCGGCGGATTTGCCGTTGTCTGGATTATTGCCCAATTGATTGGCGAGCCGTACAAAATCGTCGACAGACAATGTTTCGGCACGAGTGTCCGGATTGATATTGGCAGCGACAATCTGTTCTTCTGTAGCAATGGTCTTCAATGTATTGCGCAAGGTTTTGCGCCGTTGCTGGAAGGCAACATTCACCAGTTGTGACAAGGTCTGTGGATTATGTGCAACCAGTGTAGGCTCACATGGTTGCAAGCGCACAATGGCAGACATCACTTTCGGCGGTGGAAAAAAGCAACCCGGAGGGACATCAAACAATGGTGTAACGCGACAATTGTATTGCGCCATGATGCTAAGCCTGCCGTAATCCTTGTTGCCGGGTTCAGCGGCAAGTCGCTGGACGACTTCTTTTTGCAGCATGAAATGCATGTCGCGGATGCATTCCCGCTGCGACAGCAGATGAAATAATAACGGCGTAGAAATGTTGTATGGCAGGTTTCCCACCACACGCAAACTGTGGGGCGCTACATGCAGGCTGTGCAAATCAAATTGCAGTGCATCGCCTTCCACCAGTGAAAAATGGGGGTTGCCAGAAAATTTTTGCCTGAGCATTGCGGCAAGATCACGGTCGAGTTCTACGGCGGTCAGTTGTGGATTGTAGGGGAGCAACACCTGGGTGAGCGCGCCCAGGCCTGGACCGATTTCCAGCACAGGCTCATTTTCCTGTGGCGCAATGCTGCTGACAATGCGCTGGATAATGCGCATGTCATGCAAGAAATTCTGGCCAAAACGTTTCCGTGGTCTGTGCAATGTTTCATCTGCCATAACGGGTTTTTCCTGGCAGCACATGCTTGCGTGCTGCGTGTTGGAGCATGGAGACCGCATTGTCGATGGCCTGTTGCAGACTGGCATGTTTTGCATGGCCGCTGCCGGCCAGATCCAGCGCTGTGCCATGATCAACAGAGGTGCGCACAAATGGCAGCCCCAGCGTGATGTTGATCGCCTCTCCAAAACCTTGTGCCTTGAGTACGGGTAAACCCTGATCGTGATACATCGCCACAACGACATCGATCGCTTGCAGGCGATCAGCAGTGAAAGCTGTATCGGCAGGCACGGGGCCAATCAATCTAAAACCCTTGCCGCGCAATTCATGCATCACTGGCTCGATAATATTCTGTTCTTCTGTGCCGAGGTGCCCGCTTTCCCCTGCATGTGGATTGAGGCCACACACCAGTATTGCTGGCGCAGTGTGGGTGAAATATTGTTGCAGACCTTCATGCACAATTTCCAGCGTTCGGCGCACGTTGTCATCAGTGATAGCATCTGGCACGGCACGCAGTGGTAGATGCGTAGTCACCAGCGCAACGCGCAACGCGCTCGTTGCCAGCATCATCACGACTTTGTCACAGCCGGCTATATCTTGCAGGAACTCGGTGTGACCACTAAAAGAAATACCAGCATCATTGATGATGCTCTTTTGCACGGGGCCTGTTACCAATGCCAGCTTGCCCGGTTGTTGCAGGCAATCCCTCGCGGCACTGCGCAGACAATCAAGCACATAGGTTGCATTGCGTTTATCGAGTGTTCCAGCCTGTACAGATGCAGCGCAAGCGTGAGGTTTTATATACAGCGACCCGGCAGGGAGTGTCTCAGTGGGCACTGCATCGTTAGCGGCATGCAAAGCGAGGGGCAACTGCAGTTTTTTTGCGCGGGCCAGCAGAACATCCGGATCGGCATAAGCAATAACAGGAATAGCTTGCTGTTGCTGGGCAAGCTGCACAGTAATGTCAGGTCCAATACCTGCAGGCTCACCGGGTGTCAGTGCAATGGCGCTGACAGGAAAGGTATCGGCGAGATCAGGGTTCACGTCGCGCCGCCGCTATGATTATTGTTTGATCTGTATATAAGCCTGATCGCGCAGTTCTTTTAACCAGCGTGGGAGCTCATCCTGAAACTGGCGTTTGCGCAAAATCATTTGAGCCTGCTGCCGCAGGATTTTTTCGCTCATGTCCTGTTCGCGTCTCTCCAGCACTTGCACTGTGTGCCAGCCAAACTGGGTCCGGAAAGGCGGTGATACACTGCCTGGCTCAGTATTTGCTGCCATTTGTTCAAATTCCGGCACCATTTGCCCGGGTGAAGTCCAGCCCAGGTCACCACCTTTCAATGCTGAGCCAGGATCATCGGAATATTTTTTTGCCAGCGCTGCAAAGTCGCCACCTTTCTGTGCGGCGGTGACGATTTTTTGCAAAAATATGCGGGCTTCTTCATCATTGCGGATAGCAGATGGTTTGATCAGGATATGTCTGGCATGGTATTGGCTGACAGGTTTCTCTGCTGCTGCCTGCATCGCCAGTTGTCGACCTTCTTCGGATTGCATAAAGTTATCGACATCCTGCTCGGAAATTTCAATCCGCTTGATAACCAGTGCCTGCTGTACTTGCTGGATGATAATTTGTCGCCGGACATTTTCACGAAATATAGACGAGGGTATTCCCTGCCTCGCTAATTCGTTTTGAAAGGCGGCACTGCTCATCCTGTTTTGTGATGCGATACTGGCAACGGCCGCTTCAAGTTGTTCATTGCTGACTTTTACGCCTGCCCGTTCACCCATCTGCAGTTGCAGGCTTTCAACAATCAGTTTTTCCAGCACCTGGCGTTGCAGGATTTCTTCTGGTGGCAATGACTGTCCCGCTTGACGGATCTGGTTG
>ERZ724516.547-NODE-547-length-23455-cov-4.047265_pt1 | contig 23455 bp, 15 predicted proteins | sample MGYA00376049_ERZ724516 | MGnify/ENA primary metagenome ERZ724516 (study PRJEB28724, sample SAMN07190886) | activated sludge metagenome | isolation source: activated sludge of sewage treatment plant in Hong Hong | place: USA: Christiansburg, Virginia | collected... | reverse complement strand
GATGCCGGTAGCGTGACTGTTATCAGTGGCAATGGCTTTTCAGGGCTGAAGACATTCTACGGGAAAACTGCAAAAGCTAATGCAGGCAGCAACATAGCGAGTGGGGACATCAACGGCGATGGCAACGCAGACATTATCATTGGTGCGCCAAATGATGGTGGCGCTGGCAGCATAGTAGTTTATGACCTTGCTGGCACTGAGTTGCTGAAAAAAATTGGCGAAACCGCGAAAGCACAATTTGGCAGGGCGGTCGCCAGTGGTGATGTGGATGGCGATGGTTACGCTGATGTGCTGGTCGGCGCACCAATGGATGACAATACAGCTTCTGCTTTAAAGGACGCAGGCAGTGTCACGGTGTTCTCTGGTAATGGCGGCGCTTTCATGGTGAAAAAATACGGTGCTGCCACAAAAGCCAACTTTGGTAACAGCGTTGCAGCCGGTGATGTGAACGGTGACGGCAAGACTGATCTTGTTGCAGGTGCATGGAAAGATGACAAACTGGCCGGCAAAGTGATCAAGGATGCAGGTAGTGTTTCAGTATTTAGCGGTAGTGGTTACACGCAGATCGGTGGCACGCAATATGGCGATTTGGCAAAAGATTATTTCGGCGCAGCGGTGAGTGCTGGTGATATCAACAGCGATGGCAACACCGATCTTATCATCGGCATCCCCGGTTTTGATTTGCCTGTGGCGAAGCCCGTAAAAGATGTGGGTAAGGTGACGGTATTGAGTGGGGCGGGGTTGTGACCGGTAGGGGCACGGCATCCCGTGCTCCTACACAATGGACTTGATTTATTCTTTCTTCTTGCGCCGGGCAGCCAGTTGTTGCTCCAGTTGCTCGGCGCTTTCCAACAGGTTCACTTCCACGAACAGTTTGCTGGCCGCCGTGTGGTTGGTGAGCGCATCGGCCGCGAGCAGGATGGCACCGGACGTCCAGGTCGGTTTTTCATCCGGCCATAATAAATCTTCAGCAAACTGATAGCCTGTCCAGTACACCCCTTCATCATCACGCCACTGGTGCAGCCAGCTGTATAGTTCGACAGCGCGTGCATGATCGCCGGCAGCGAGCAACGCCATGGTGAGTTCGCACGATTCGGCCACCGTCACCCAGGGTTGGTCAGACACACAACGGCATCCCATGCCCTGCACAACAAATTCTTCCCAGCGCGCATTGATGCGTTGCATGGCGATTTTTTTATTGTCGATTGCACCGGTCAATACCGGATAGAACCAGTCCATGGAGTAGCGTTTCTTGGATTCCCATGTGCGGTCAAAACGTTCCGGATGATGGCGCAGGACATGACCGAGTTTTTCGCGGGCTTTGCGCCAGTGGGGTTTTGGCTCACCCAGAACAGTAAAAATATTGATGGCGCACTCAAGGCTTTTGTAGATAGAGGCATTGCCGGTCACCAACGCATCACGCAAGGGTTTTCCCTGTTTGTCTACAGCCCAGTGAATGTCTCCATGTTCTGTTTGCAAGCCAATGACAAAACGCATGGCATGTTCAACGGTATCTGCCATTTCACACAGAAAAGAATAATTGCCGGTAATCAGGTAGTGATGCCACACGCCAGTTGCAATATACGCAACAAAATTGGTTTCGCGGCGCTCATCATTCTTTACAGTGCGGTCCTGGTAGTGCACCCACCAGCTGCCATCTTTCAGCTGCTCGCTTTTCAGCCACTGGTAAGCGCGTTCTGCAGCAGCGTGTTCGCCGCCAATTGACAATCCCATGGCTGCTTCGGTGTGATCCCATGGATCAGCATAGCTGCCGGCAAACCAGGGAATGCAACCATCGTCCAGTTGCGTTTCCAGGATGTAATCGACAGCAGGGCGCAGCAATTCGTGCGGAAAAAATCCTTTGCTGAAAAACGGGCCGCTCATGCAGGTTTTCCCGGTGCGCTGGGTTTGTAGAAATACATGACGACACTTTTTCCGATCAGTGGATTGAAGATGCTTTCCAGTGTGGCGGTCAGCGCTGGTTGTTCCATCATGTCCCACACCACGAATTTATGCCAGGTTTGCACCAGTGGATTGGTGTCTTTCGTATGCCAGAAGGCACATTGTAACCACCAGTACACGCTGTGCAGTGCATGCGCCCAATGCCGGCGGATAAAGCACAAGCCTGTGTTCTCGATGTCGCGCTTTAACTGGTGTTCCTTGAAAATGCGTAGATGTCCGCCTTCATTGCTGTGATATTCATCCGACAATGCCCAGCAAATCCATTCCGGTACAAAACGGGGCACGCTGATCGCAGCTACCCCGCCCGGTTTGAGAATGCGTGCAATTTCCTGCAAGGCGCCGCGGTAGTCAGGGATATGCTCCAGCACTTCCGAGCACACCACTTTATCGAAACTGTCGTCTGCAAACGGCAGCTGCAATGCATTGCTGCAGGCGAGGTGAAGGTGCTTGCGTGTATTGGAGGGTTCATTGAAGGGTATAAACTTTTCTGCCGTTTTTTGCAGATCAGAAAAACCGAGATCGACGCCAATAGCGTGCACATCAGCTTCCACATAGAAAGCAATCACATGGCGGCCTTCACCGCAACCGAGATCCAGCACCTTGTCACCAGTGCGAAATCCTAACGTATCGAAATCAACGGTTTTCATGCGGCAGTTTCTTCTTTTTCAATGGCTGGTATTTTTTCCAGCATTTTGTAGTAATAGCTTGAGAATTGTTGTGCGGCAAGATTCCAGCAAAATGTGTCGAGGATGCGTTGGCGACCAGCATGCGCCAGTTGTTCACGTTTGGCAGGATTTTCAAACAGGTCGGCAATCGCGTCGGCAATCGCTTTTTCGTTGCCGGCTTTTACTACAATGCCAGCATCGCCCACGACTTCCGGCAATGCGCCGCCATTGGATGAAATCACGGCTGTGCCGCACGACATCGCTTCGCCGGCTGGTAATCCAAAGCCTTCATAGAGGGAAGGGCAGACAACCATCTCTGCTTCGTTGTAGTGGCGCACTAGTTGTTCCGTAGAAATGCCGGATACAAATTGCACAATGTCATTGATGCCAAGGCGTTTGATCAGGCCTTCTGTGTAACCGCCTTCATTCAGCTTCCCCACCACCAGCAATGTCATTTGTGGATATTGATTGCGCAATGCAGCCGCGGCTTTCAATAAATACTTCAGACCTTTTAATGGTTGATCCGCTGAAGCAGTGCACATGATGCGATACGGGATTTTTTTAACATCGGGTAGCGGTGCAAACTCTTCGGTATCGATGCCGTTGTAGATCAGGTCAATATCGCTTTGTGGAATGCTGAAATCCTTGGCGATGTCAATTTGTGAACGCTCGGATACGGTCACAATGTGATCCAGTTGCCTGACCACTTTTTTCTGCATCCGCAAAAAGGAATGCCAGCGCAGGATCAGCAGGCGCATATACCAGCGTGGCTCGGCTTTCAGTGCGATGCGCAGGTCGTGGGTAATCGGATGATGGAATGTCGCAACAACCGGAAATCCTTTTTTCTGTAAATCGAGCAGGCCGTAACACAGGCTCTGGTTGTCATGGATGATGTCGTACTGGTCGCGGCGGTCTTTCAATAGCCGGTTGATGCGGCGACCAAAACTGTATGCCTCGGCGAAACCGCCGGTGAACATGCTCCACCATTCAACGAAGTCAGCCCATGAGCGCAGATGATGAGGGCGCAACGCCAGCGCGTGATGCACAGGGCTTTCAAACAGGTTCAGGCTGGGCACCTTGATCAGCTTCACACGCGGGTCGAGATGCGGGTAGGGCGGGCCGGAAATCACATCCACCTGATGCCCTGCATTTACCAGCGCCTTGCTCAGGTACTTGATGTAGATACCCTGGCCACCACCGTAGGGGTGGCTGCGATAGCCCAGCAAGGCAATGCGCAAAGGCTGCGCTGCATGGCGGTGTGCGGGCAGATCGATCACAGGCTGGTCAGCGGTCACGGCGTGAAGGGTCACAGGTTGGTCAAAAAGTCGGCAAAAAGAGAGGCGCTATGGTAATGAGCGGGGAGGTTTAACGCCACTGCGACTAGCCACAGGCGGTAGGTTTGGCCACAATGAGGCCGTACTAATGCCCCGTGCCGCTGTTGAGTTGTATTTATGCATCACGAACCCTCCCTGATCGTCACCATTGCCGCCAGTTTCGGTCTGGCGCTGGTGCTCGGTTTTGTCGCCGCCCGCATCAGGTTGCCTGTACTGGTGGGCTATATGGTGGCAGGCATCCTGTTGGGGCCTGCGTCTCCCGGGTTTGTGGCAGATGTCGCCTTGTCACAGCAACTCGCTGAAATTGGCGTGATTTTGCTGATGTTCGGTGTCGGCCTGCATTTTTCGTTGGAAGACTTGTTTGCCGTGCGCCGCATTGCGTTGCCGGGCGCCTTGCTGGAAATGACGTGTGTGACTGCGCTGGGTGCTGGCGTTGCTTCCCTGTGGGGCTGGAGCGTGGGCGGTTGCCTCGTGTTTGGCCTGTGTCTCTCGGTAGCCAGCACGGTGGTACTGGTGCGCGCGCTGGAGCGGGCGGGGCTGCTGGAATCTGTCACCGGCCATATCGCTATCGGGTGGCTGGTGGTGGAAGATCTGGTCATGGTGCTGGTGCTGGTATTGCTGCCACCTCTGGCGGGTGCGCTCGGTGGGGATACAGCGCCTGTCAGCGAGCATTCCCTGCCGGTGACGGTGCTGTTCACACTGGTCAAGGTAGCTGGTTTTATTGCGTTGATGATGGTGGTCGGCAAGCGTTTGTTCCCATGGCTGTTGTGGCAGGTGGCGCATACAGGCTCACGGGAATTATTCACATTGTGTGTGATTGCTGCCGCCATCGGTATCGCTTACGGATCGTCTGTGTTGTTTGGCGTATCGCTGGCGCTGGGTGCTTTTTTTGCCGGCATTGTGATGCGTGAGTCGAGCCTCAGTTATCGCGCCGCACAAGAATCCTTGCCGCTACGTGATGCTTTTTCCGTGCTGTTTTTTGTATCGGTCGGGATGTTGTTTGATCCGCGCGTGCTGGTGGATAACCCGTTGGGTGTGTTGTCTGTTGTCGCGATTATCATGTTTGCCAAATCCATGACAGCTTTTACATTGGTCAGACTTTTTCGCTATCCACTCAATACAGCGGTAACGGTTTCTGTCGGGCTTGCACAAATCGGTGAGTTTTCTTTTATCCTCGCTGGTCTGGGCGTGACATTGGGATTGTTACCGAAAGAGGGACAGAACCTGATTCTGGCCGGTTCACTGATTTCCATTGCGTTGAATCCGCTGGTGTCTTATGCAGTAGAACCTATACAGCGCTGGATCCGTTCGCGTTCACGTCTTGCCCGTTTTCTTGAACAGCCGGATGATCCGTTGGCGATATTGCCGATGACATTTACATCCGAGCAGCTAACAGATCATGTAGTGTTGGTGGGGTATGGTCGCGTAGGCCGGCGTATTGCAAAAGCCTTGTATGAGCGCGGAATGGCTTACGTGGTAGTGGAAGAAAGCCGTGATCTGGTAGAAAACTTGCGCTTGAAAGGCCTGCCTGCTGTAGCAGGAGACGCGGTGGAACCGGAGGTGTTGATCCAGGCGCATATTGCACGCGCCGCGATGCTGATTGTGGCAATGCCGGATGCATTGCGCACATGCCGCATGCTGGAAGTGGCTCGACTGCTGAATCCGGATATCCGTTCCATTGCGCGTGTACATAGTGATGAAGAAGCCGCTTTGCTGCAGCGTGAAAATGTTGGCGGTATTTTTTATGGCGAACAGGAGTTGGCCAACGCGATGATCAGCAACATTGATACCCAGAAAAAAGAGCCAGCGCGATGAATCTTGCCTGGCAAACACTGGATCAGCCGACGTGGCGGCAATGGCGGGCTGAATATGAAATCATCGAGCAAGACGGCTTTGGCCCCAAAGTGTTCCGCTGTGATAACGGCGATTACATCAAGGTTTTTCGCGTCAAGCACAGGATCAGTCTGGCGCGCATCCTCAATCCTGCGCAACGTTTCTGTGACAACGCATTCAGGCTGCAAACGCTCGGCATAGATACCTTGAAGCCGTTGGCGTTGTACCGGATACCACACAATGGCCGCTTTGCCGTGCGTTACCGGCCGCTGGCAGGTGAAACTGTACGCGGGCTTCTCAAGCATTTTGCGTTGCCAGGAAAGGCCATTGCAGATCTCGGAGCGTACATCGCGCAGTTGCACGACAAGGGAGTCTATTTCCGTTCGCTGCATCCGGGTAATGTGGTGCTGCAGCCGAATGGCAAGTTTGGTTTGATTGATGTGCTGGATTGCAAATTCAGCTGGTTTGGTCGCCCGTTGAATGCGTGGCAGCGCGAGCGCAATTTCCAGCATTTTTTCCGTTACAACGATGGGAGATTGCTTGAAGAGGGCGTGCGCGCGGCCTACAAAAAATCACCCCCCGCTACGAAATAGCATCAATCGCCAGATTGCGCGCGGCCACGCCATCCGTTTTTCCGCTGCCCAGTTTCGGGATCGCAGCCACTTGCACATATTCAGCAGGCATCATCAATGCAAGCGTATCGGATGACAGCATCATGCGGCGCAGATCGTCTTCTTCTATATTGGCCGCATAAAGCAATACAATTTTTTCGCCTTTTTTCTCGTCAGGCACATTCACCGCCAACAGGTCGACAGCATAATCCGTGATGCTGCTGCCGGCAGCCATCACAGCGCGTACAGTGTCTTCCACGGCAGTGAGCGAAATCATTTCACCGGCAATTTTGGCAAAGCGCGAATAGCGATCGACGATGACTAAAAAGCCGTCTTCATCGAGATGGCCCTTGTCGCCTGTCTTGTACCAGCGTTGCCCATCAAGCTCGACAATCACACTGGCTGTTTTTGCAGGGTCGTCAAGATAGCCGAGCATCACTTGCGTGCCTGCAATCAGGATCAAGCCATCTTCATTCGCAGGCAGGGTTTCCATTGTTTGTGGGTCAACAATGCGGAATGCAGTGCCGGGCAATGGTAAACCCACAGTGCCGACTTTTTGTCCACGCTGCACATGCCAGTAGCGATCATCGAGTTGGTCGGGAATATTTACGCTGGCCACGGGTGTGGTTTCAGTCGCGCCATAGCCTTCAAACACATCGCAACTGAATTTCAGTTTGAATGCATCGCGTACATCTGGCGCAAGTTTTTCTGCGCCTGCCACCACCACGCGCAAGGATTGCAGCATCAAGGGGTGGATTTTATGGTTGCGCACATACAGCCGCAAAAATGTTGACGTGCCGCACAGTACTGTTGCCTTGTGGCGTGCAATCGCTTTGGCAGTGCCCATTACATCCGTGGGATCGGGATGGCACACCACAGGAATGCCTTCCAGCAGCGGCATGAAACCTGTGACAGTCAAACCGAAAGAATGGAACAACGGCAAGCTGCCAACCATCACATCGTCACTGCGTGTATTCAGCACATCAGACACCTGCAAGCAATTGGCGACAATGTTGCGGTGCGACAACACCACCCCTTTGGGTGTGCCTTCGCTGCCGCTGGAAAAAAGGATCGCAGCCGGATCATCCAGTGACGTTTTCTTGCCGAACAAGGTTTTGCCGTACAAGCCATAGAGCCAGCGGGCAGGTAACAATATTTTCAAGGCAGTGGCGAACATATCAAATGACGAGATGGCGGCTTTCATGTCTTCCAGGTAAACCATTCTTACGCCGCCGAAAATCGCTTCAACAGCCACACCTTTCTGCTCGAGTTTTTTTACGAAAAGACGTGAGCTGTAAACGCAGCGTATATCTGCTTTGTCCAGTGCGGCATCAATCGCATCAGCGCTGGCGGTATAGTTGAGGTTGACCACGGTCTTGCCGGCGAGCAGTGCGGCCATATTGCAGATCAGTCCAGCGCTGGTTGTGGGTAACAGCAGGCCGACATTTTTCTCTTTACTGCGTCGCCGGATGTCTTTTGAAAAAATGAGTACGGCAACCATAAGGCGATAGTTGTTCAGCCGTGTTCCGCTGCTATCAAAAACGCTCTCCTGCAGTAAGCGTCGTTTGGCAGTGCGCAACCAGGCCAGCGGTATTGGTTCCAGCCAGTCGGTTTGTTGTTGCCATGCGCCGATAGAAAGCTCGGCTACTTTCTGCTTCAGCTGGTGAGCCTTGGTGGTGATCGGTAATGGTTCGCCGAAAGCCACCAGGATATTGCGCTTGATACCGCGTGAGCGGTTTTCATTCAGTTTGCTGCTGGCGCGCGATAAACGGCTGCCCCACAGCCCGTGCAAATAAAACGGTACGATGCTGCCATGCACACCTTCAATGGTGCGTTCGTAACCATGGCGGAATTCACCGAGTTGGCCGTTGCGACTGATGGCCCCTTCAGGAAACAGGCACACCACTTCGCCTTTCAGCAATAACTGGTTAATCGTAGCGAGTGCGGTTTTGCTGTTGCCGCTGGCAATAGGGATCGCGCCAAACGCCTTCAGGAAAGGTTTCAGGAACCACAGATTATAGATTTCACGTTGCATGACAAAACTGATCGGGCGCGGACAGGCAATCTGCACCATCGCCCAGTCAATCCAGCTGATATGGTTGCCGAGCAATAGCACACCACCGCTGCGCGGAATGCGGTCAAAGCCGCTGACATCAATGCGGTATGCGCCGCGAAATACCGCGCTGAAAACAATGCGCACAAAGGATTGTGGCAGTTGTGAAACGGTATAACCTGCGCCGGCGATAGCCACAAGTGTCAGCAGTACAAACATACCGCTACTGGTCAGGCCAATCCACGACGCACTGGCGGTGACAATCAGGAATGCCAGCATCGTCACGTTCTGTACCCAATTGTTACCCGCGAGTACCGTGCCAATTTTTTCTGCGCTGGCTTGATACTGGATGAGTGAATTCAGTGGAATGATAAACAATCCCCCGGAAACCCCCACCACCAACATCAGTAATGCGGTAGTAACCGTGTGTTCGACAGTGGGCAATAATGCGAGGCATGTTGCAATACCCACAGCACCGATGGGAATCAGGCCGGTTTCAATATGGTGCCGCGACAAGCGTCCTGCGACCAGCGATCCCAGCATCACGCCGATGCCTGTGCAGGCCAGCATGGCTTGTATCGCCACCGTGTTATGTTGTTGCAAACGTTCTTCGGCAAAAGTCGGGAATACAGCGATCAAGGCTTGTGCCAATCCCCAGTAGGTCGCCAAACCCACAATCGACAACCAGATCACGCGCTGTTCGCGAATAGTTGCAACATTGGCGCGCAAATACACCCCGCGAAAATAATCGCGTGCTACAAAGGGTTCTGTATTGTTGTCGCGTGTAAAAACAGGCAGCCGATACGCCAGTGCCAGTTCAACTACGCTGTTGCCTACCAATAAGCAGCCGAGCGGAATCATCAGCTTCAGCATATCAGCCGGCGTTTTTGCATCTGTATGCGTTGCCAGTATTTTTTCAAACAGGAATGAAAACACAAACATGCCGGACAGGATGGCAACCGTGGTAGTGGCTTGCACAATGCCATTGCCGGCAGCGATATTGTCGGTGCCGCTGATTTCGCGGATGTATCCGTATTTGGCCGGTGAGTAGAACGCGCTCTTGCCTGCCAGCACCAGTGTTAATGCAAACGCCGCCCAGAACCAGCCCATGGCATAGCAGGCGGTAATGAGCAACGTCACGGCCACTGCAGCCCATGCAGCCAATTGCATTACACGCGGTCTGGGGTAACGGTTGGCAATGTGGCCGGCCGGTGAAAACAGCAGGATGAAAGGCAGCAGGATCAGCGCATTTACCACGGCGATCAGCGCGCTCTGGGTTGTGCCGTCATAAATCTTGAAGACGGTGTTCTGGATAACGATCTTGTGGCCGAGATCCACAAAGGCGTTGAGGAACAACATCGCCACATATGGCATGAAGCCGCGAACCCTGAATAACTCCCGCATGGCTATTCTCCTTGGCAAGCAATGGAACGTATCTTATTACATATTGCCTATACGGTCTGAAGACGGCATTGGTTATAGTCGACGCTAAGGTTTGCCAGATATCACTTTACCGAGGTCGCCATGGTTTCCAACGTCATCGATTTTAACGTCGCCAGCATTTTTGAGCGTGTTGCACAGAATGTACCCGATCGCGAGGCGATTATTTGTGGCGATGCGCGCCTGACGTACGGCGAGTTCGACAAGCGCGCTAACCGTATCGCGCATTACCTGGCCAGCGTCGGTATCAAAAAGGGTGACCATGTCGCCATCTATGCCTTCAACCGCCTTGAGTGGGTAGAAGCCATGCTGGCTTGCTACAAACTGTGTGCGGTACCCGTGAACGTCAACTACCGTTATGTGGAAGATGAACTGCAATATTTGCTGAATGATGCGGATGTAAAAGCAATTGTGTTCGAGCGCCAGTTCGGGCCGCTCTTGAATGCAATCAAGGATCGCTTGCCAACATTGAAACATTACGTCGTGATTGAAGATGGCAGCGGCGCATCGCTCGCCCATCTGGATGCTGCGGATTACAACACGGTGATGGCGCAGCAACCGGATACGCCATTAAGCATTGATCGCAGTGGCGATGATTTGTACGTGCTGTATACAGGTGGCACCACCGGTATGCCGAAGGGTGTGGTGTGGCGGCAGGAAGATGTGATCATGGCGCTGGGCGGCGGTCTGGATATGGCAACTGGCCAGCCATTGGCTTCTGCGGAAATCATGGCAGACCGTTGCGCACAGCCGAATGCGTTTGCGATGCGTTCGTTGCAACTCGCACCGTTGATGCATGGCGCGGCGCAATGGGGTTTGCTGCGTGCGCTGTTTGAAGGTGGTGCAGTCATTTTTTCAGATAAAAAATCGTTTGATGCTGATCATGTATGGCAGTTGGTCGGCAAAGAAAAAGCGAATGTGATGTTGATAACCGGTGATGCAATGGCTCGCCCGCTGATGGATGCCATGAACACACGCGCAGAAGCCGGCGAAGCCTATGATTTGTCTTCCATGTTTGTACTCGCCAGTTCGGCAGCAATTTTTTCGCCATCACTGAAAGATGCATTCACGGAAAAACTGCCGAACGTATTGATAATGGATAATATCGGCGCGAGTGAAGTGGGTTATTGCGGCGCTGCAGTACACAGTAAAGGCGGCGCAGACAAAGATGCCGGCGGCCCGCGTGTACAGCCGGGGCCGGATACTATTTTGCTTGATGAAGAATTCAATGTGATCCCGATGGGCAGCAACCGTGAAGGTTGGCTCGCGCGTGGCGGCAATATCCCGCTGGCGTATTACAAGGATGAAGAAAAAACCAGGAAAACCTATATCACAGCAGGTGATGGCCGCCGTTATGCCATTCCCGGTGATCGCGCACGTGCAAATGAAGATGGCACAATTACGTTGTTGGGTCGCGGTTCAGGCTGCATCAATTCCGGCGGCGAGAAAATTTTCCCGGAAGAAGTGGAAGGTGCAATCAAGGCACATCCGGCTGTGGTGGATACTCTGGTGATAGGCACGCCGGATGAACGCTTCGGCAGCTGTGTGACTGCGCTGGTGCAACTCCGTCCTGGCGTTGCAGAGCCATCACTGGAATCTATACAAGAAGCGTGTGTGTGCCAGATTGCGCGTTACAAATTGCCGCGCAAGATTTTCTTTGTCAACGAAATTGCACGTTCACCGAGCGGCAAGCCGGATTACAAATGGGCGAAGGAAGAGGCGGTGAAGCGGTTGGCTTAAACCGCATCACCACATTTTGAAATAATAGTGTCCGCAAACCAGCGCAGGATGCCGATTTTCTGTTCGATGGATTTGTCATCCGCTTCGCCTGCATAGGTATTGCGGAAGCCGACGATACATTCGGTTACGCCAATTTCTTCCAGCCGTTTCACACCGTCCACATTAAAAGCATCTGCGGTGATGGCGTGAATTTCAAACGGTTTGTGGTCGGTGCCGAACTCCTTGCGGAAGTTGTGCAGTTTTTCGATCAGCGGTTTGAGTGTGTCGTATGAACCACCAGCGTGTATCCAGCCATCACCAATTCTTGCTGCGCGTTTCAGTGCCACATCTGCATGGCCGCCCAATAAAATCGGCACAGGCTTATCCGGTACCGGGCAAATTTTTGAAGCCGGGATCTGGTAGTTGGGCGTGTCATGCCCGTAATACTCGCCGGTCATCAGACCGCGGATAATCGCGATCATCTCATCCATGCGGGGACCGCGGCTCTCCCAGCGTTCACCACAGATCTGGAAATCCTCGATCCACGGTGAGATGCCCACGCCCAGTGCAAAGCGATTGTGCGACAGGCAGGCGATGGTGGCCGCCTGTTTGGCGACCAGCACGGGGTTGCGGATCGGCAGCTTGACCACACTGGTGGTGAAACGGATACGTTCGGTCACGGCAGCGAGCCAGGGGATGGCGCTGAATGGCTCCAGAAATGGTGTGCCTTCGAGGAAATTGCGTGAGCCGTCTTCGTTATACGGGTATTTGGTGTCGGCGATCTGTGGGTAGCAGATGCTGTCCGGAAAGGTGAAGCCGTGGTAACCCAGTTCTTCCACCGCCTTGGCTTGCGGGATGTAATGATCGGTTTGGCACATCGTGGCATGGAAGGTGAAGCGCATAGGGGAATCTCCTGATCGGTCGCACATCATAAAGGCACAGCCCCCCGTGCTGCCAAGCTGGTAAAATACGCAGCCGTATTCCGGTTTGCCGCTGTCCTGATGTCCGCCCCATGAGCTCCCTGCCTTCCCTTAACCCTCGCCAGCGCGAAGCCGTGCGCTATATAGACGGCCCCCTGCTCGTGCTGGCCGGCGCGGGCAGTGGCAAGACGCGGGTGATCACCGAGAAAATCGCCTACCTGATACGCGAGTGCGGCTACAAGGCCAACCACATTGCGGCAGTGACGTTTACCAACAAGGCCGCAAAAGAAATGAAGGAGCGCGTCGCAAAAGTGCTCGGTGGCGAAGCACGCGGCTTGCAGATTTCCACCTTCCATTCACTCGGTCTCGATATTATCCGTCGCGAATTGTCGACCCTTGGTTACAAGAGTGGCTTCTCGATTTTTGACCAGCAGGATGCACAGGCGCTGCTGCGCGAACTGTTGATGAAAAGCGGTGATGTGGATAACGATTATGTCGAACTGGCACAACAAAGTATTTCCAACTGGAAAAATGAATTGCAGACACCGTCTGCCTTGCTCAGCCGTGCTGCCACGCAAGGCGAAATGAATCTGGCGGTGTTGTACGAGCGTTACCAGCGCTCACTGAAAGCATACAACGCAGTGGATTTTGATGACTTGATTTCTCTGCCAGTGCAATTGTTTGAGTCAAATCCTGAAGCGCTATCACGCTGGCATTCTCGTATCCGTTATCTGTTGGTCGATGAATATCAGGATACCAATTCCGGCCAGTACAAACTGGTGCAACAACTGGTGGGTAATCGCAGTGGATTGACAGTGGTAGGCGATGATGACCAGTCGATCTACGCCTGGCGCGGTGCAAAGCCGGAAAATCTGTCGCAACTGCAACACGATTTCCGCGCCCTGAAACTGATCAAGCTGGAGCAGAATTACCGTTCCTGTGGTCGTATCCTGAAAGCGGCTAACCAGTTGATCGCCAATAATCCGCATGAGTTTGAAAAAGCTTTATGGAGTGAGCTGGGTTACGGCGACCCTATCCGTATCATCCATTGCGCCAATGAAGATGCCGAGGCGGAGCGTGTGGCAACAGAAATTCTGGCGCAGCGTTTGCAGCAACGTGAACAGTTTCGTGATTTTGCTGTGCTGTATCGCAGCAACCACCAGGCACGCTTGCTGGAAATGCATCTGCAGCAGTTACAGATTCCGTACAATATTACCGGCGGTACGTCGTTTTTCTCACGCGCAGAAATAAAGGATGTAATGGCGTATTTGCGTTTGCTGGCGAATCCGGATGATGACAATGCTTTCCTGCGCATTATCAATGTGCCGCGCCGCAAGATAGGCCCAGGTACACTGGAAAAACTCGGCCTGTATTCGCAGAATCGCGACAGCAGTCTATGTACGGTGATAAACGAAATCGGCATTGAATCTGTACTCGGCGCTGAGGCGCTGGATCGGTTGCGCCAGTTTGTACACTGGATGGAAGGTATACGCCGTCGTTGTGCAGATGAGCATCCCGTAGAAGTCATCAACGAACTGATCGATGATATTGGTTACGAAGCCTGGTTGCACCAGAACTCATCAAGCGCGAACATGGCCGAGCGGCGCATGGAGAATGTCCGCTATCTGGTTGAGTCTTTAGGGCGCTCGCTGAAAATCAGTGAAGAAGATGATATGGACAGCGCGCGGGATGGCAGGGACTACCTGCATGATGCTATCAGTAAACTGGTGTTGCGGGATCTGCTGGAGCGGCAGGAAGAAGAAGAGGATTTTGATCGCGTGCAGTTGTTGACGTTGCATGCCGCGAAAGGGCTGGAGTTCCCGCACGTGTTTATCATGGGTTGGGAAGAGGAATTATTGCCGCACCGTAACAGTATCGAGACTAACCAGATCGACGAAGAGCGGCGGTTAGCCTATGTGGGCATTACCCGTGCGCAACGCACTCTTACATTGACGCTGGCACAGAAACGCAAACAGTACGGGCAGGTGAGTGAGCCTACACCGAGCCGTTTTCTGGATGAATTGCCCGATGAAGATCTGCAGCGCGAGGGAAGGGGGCACGCACTCCCGCCAGAGCAGCAGGAGAAAAAAGCCCGTGATACGATGGCTGGTCTGAAAAACCTGTTTGATTGATCTGTGAAAGAGTGAGACAAGCCAGAGCGGAGTGAGCCAGCATGATCAACATGGAATCGAGTCAGGCAGAGAGCCAGAAAAAAACCTGGCTGGCGGTGGCTGTTTTTATTTTGCTTGTATCGATACTGCGGGGTATCAGGATGCCCAGCGTATGGGGGTATACCCATTTCCTGTTCAACTATGATGCCGGTTTTACCAAACGATCCATCATTGGGGAAATTTACAAGCATATAGATAATTACACGCATCCTTACGGGGCATATATAGCTTTCAGTGCCTTGATATTTTCGCTGAATATTGCATGCATCATTCAGGCGATAAAAAAATTGATAGGAAGTTGTCAGGATAATCTCATTGCCTGCTCTATCCTGTTTGCGTCCAGTCTTGCCATCACATATCTGGCCCATACAGTGGGTTACTATGATCATGTGGGATTTCTTGCGGCTTTTCTTATTATCAATATCAGCAGTCGGCCGTTAAAATTTCTTCTTGCCATTCCTTTGATTGTTTTCTGTCTTTTAGTCCATGAGGGATTTCTGCTTATATTTTTCCCATCAATATTCTTATCTCTTATTCTCGCTTCTGTAGGGAATAAAAAATGGATGTTTTTGTCTTTCTGCATGGCTTTTTTTGCGGCATCGTTGGCTTTTGTTCTGTCTGAGGCAACGCTCGACTCCGTAGCTATGGCTCAGCTATCCGGTGCGTTACAAGCACATACAGATATTGCCTTGAGAGGTGATGCATTTGCGGTGCTTGGCAGGAATGTAAATAGCAATCTTGAAATTATGCTTTGGTCGTGGGGTGGGTTATTTGCCATCGCCAATATTTTTTCATGGCTTGTGACCTTGCCATCTTGCGCTTTTTTTATGGCCAGCTCGCTGCCAAGGTTGAAGGCCTGCCCCTTGCCACGGGTTACTTGGCTGTTGGCTCTTGCTTCATTGTCCCCATTGTCTATGCATGTTATTGCATGGGACATGCATCGCTGGAATGCTCTGGCTGTCACCACAAGTTTTCTGTGTCTTTATGCGGTTTTCACCAGTTTGCCAAAACCAGAAACCAGTCCAGAATCAGGAAAACTGTTGCCAATATTGGTGCTGCTGGTTTTCCTGAATGGCGCATCAACCATAGGGCTTTTTGAGGGGTACAGCGTGCGTCAATTCCCGTTTTTCGATAATATTTTTTCGTCACTCTCTCCCCCGCAGCCCTGATATGGAGGAGATGTCTTTAGTGGGTTCCATGATCGAACTATTGCGGCAGCAGTTGATTGAACTGCAGCCTGTTGATCATTGGCGTGAATCGAGTTTTCGTTCGGAAGCTGCTGTGTTGCTGGCGATTACGGATGAGCCAGAGCCGCACCTGATTCTCACCCGTCGGGCAGATCATTTGAAGTCCCACCGTGGAGAAGTGGCTTTACCTGGCGGAAAAATTGATCCGACAGATGCGAGTTTTGTTGCCGCAGCTTTGCGCGAAAGCCATGAAGAAATTAATTTATTGCCGTCTGCAGTAGAAGTGTTGGGTCAGCTTGATCCGATGGTGACACGTTTTGGCGTCAAGGTTACGCCAGTCGTGGGCATCATTGCGCCGGATATTCCGTTGACGCCGAATCCGGATGAGCTGGACAGTATTTTTCGCGTACCACTGGGTTTTTTCTTACGCGATGAACGGGCGCGCACAGATCGCGGCACGGTCAATGGCCATGCCGTGGCTGTGCCCTGCTGGCATTGGCAGGGTTATGAGATCTGGGGTGTGACGGCGATTATTATTGTAAATTTCATGAACCGTGTATTGGGCCAGAATATTTCGACCGGTGTTGAGGCGCTGGCGCAAAAAACCTACGGCCGCATCATGCCGGAAGAATGGCTGTCAACCGATGACTGAGGAGGCTGGTCAGTGAGTGAAGTGTTAATTGCATCGCCTTGTATTTCTATCTGCGCGCTGGATGAAAATGATGTCTGCGTGGGCTGCTATCGCAGCGCTGAAGAAATTACCCGCTGGGCACAAGCGGATAATATGGAACGGCACAGCATTATCGAAAGTGCCGCTGCACGCGCCAGGGTAGGCAATCCCTTTGCCTGAGGCGCATGATTTTTCAGGCGCGGATGCTATTTTTTCTTGAAGGGTTTGGTTGGTGGTTTCCCTTCGGTTTTCTTGGTGATCTTGACAGGTGGGCGCTCTGCAGCCGGGCGGTTGCTGTCACTCGGGAACCGAATCGTCGGCAAGGCGCCAGCGGCACTGCGCGGACGGAAGGTTTTCTTCTTGTCTGCAGGCGGCACGTAATCCACGCTGTTGCCATTCACCTCGCCTGCCGCTTTACCTGAAGCTGCTGGCTTGTCTTTCCTGGCAAAGAACTCTTTGCCAACCGGAGCGCGACCGGAAGCAGGTTTGCTGTCCATGTAAGGCTTTTTGCCAGCAAATATTTTCTTCTCGCCAAATGACTTGTTATCACCAAATGACTTGTTATCGCCAAATGATTTTTTATCGGCAAACGTTTTCTTGTCACTGAAAGATTTTTTGTCTCCGCCGCCAGTCTTGCCTGCACTGAATGGTGCGATATTCATTGGGCGACCGGCTACGCGTACATTTTTCAGTTGTTTTACCACGTCGCCTGCTATGTTGGATGGTAGGTCGACGGTGCTGTAATCGTCATGGATGCCGATATGCCCGATATGTTTACTGTCCAGATTGGCTTCGTTGGCAATCGCACCAACTATGTTACCGGGTTTGATATTGTGCTCGTGGCCGACTTCAATGCGGAAACGCTGCATCCCTTCTTCCAGCTCGCGTGACGGTTTATCGCTGCGTGCAGGACGTTTACTGTTACGTTCACCGTCGCGGTCAGAGCGTTCACGGCGCGGTGCGCGATCGCGGTCATCAAATGTGGGCGCAACAGCGCGCGGCATTTCTTTTTCGTTCAACAGCAATTCAGCGCCGCCTTGTGCCATGGCAGCCAATGCTGCAGCTACCACTTCCAGTTCCAGGCCGCTCTCGTGTTGAAACTGCACGATAAGATCGCGATAAAGATCGAGGCCGCCTTTTTCAACCGCCTCGGTAATGCCTTGTTTGAATTTGGTAATGCGTTTGTCATTGATGAGTTTGGCAGACGGCAGCTCCATGATTTCGATAGGCTGGCGCGTGGCTTTTTCAATGGCGAACAGCAGGCGTTTTTCACGCGGTGCAACAAACAGGATGGCATCACCGGCGCGGCCTGCACGACCGGTACGGCCAATGCGATGCACATAGGCTTCAGTATCAGTCGGGATGTCATAGTTGATAACGTGGCTGATGCGCTCCACATCAAGACCGCGTGCCGCAACATCGGTAGCGACCAAGATATCAATTTTTCCGTTCTTGATTTGCGCAATAGTCTGCTCGCGCTGGTTTTGTGCAATGTCACCATTCAATGCAGCGCAACTGTAGCCACGCGCACGTAATTTATCTGCCAGTTCAACGGTGGAGGTTTTGGTGCGCACGAAAATAATGATGCCGTCGAATTCTTCAGCTTCCAGCATGCGGGTTAGTGCGTCGAGTTTGTGCATGCCGCTGACCATCCAGTAACGCTGGCGGATAGTGGCCGCAGTAGTGGTTTTGAGTGTGATGGTGATTTCGGCAGGATTGTTTAAATGTTGTGTTGCAATGCGGCGCACTTCGCGCGGCATGGTGGCGGAAAATAATGCAATCTGACGTTCTGCTGGCGTCTGTTCCAGAATCCATTCCACGTCGTCGATAAATCCCATGCGCAACATTTCGTCGGCTTCATCGAGCACGAGATTGGTGAGATGCGATAAATCCAGAGTGCCACGGCGCATATGGTCCATGACACGTCCTGGTGTGCCGACGACGACTTGCGCGCCCTGTTTTAATTGACGCAACTGGCCGGTGTAACTCGCGCCGCCATAAATCGGCAGCACATGAAAACCGGGAATGAATGCGGCGTAGGTTTGAAACGCTTCAGCCACCTGAATGGCCAGTTCGCGCGTTGGGGCGAGTACCAACACCTGCGTTTTTTTGCTGGTCATATCCAGCCGCGCCAGAATCGGGAGGGCAAACGCTGCTGTTTTGCCGGTACCTGTCTGTGCCTGGCCGAGCAGGTCGCGACCTTCCAGCAGGAGTGGAATGGTCTGGGCTTGTATGGCGGAAGGTGTTTCGTAGCCGATCTTGCTCAGTACGGCGAGCATTGCATCGGGCAGGCCCAGGTCGCGGAATGCGACAGGCGAAGTGGTGTCGTCGGTCATGGTATTACCTTGTGTCAGCTAGAGGCGCAATCTGCGCGAAGATGGCGCCCCCTGGCGCACGGCGGCATTATAGCCACGAAGCGCCTGTCTGTCAGATCAGGGATTAACGAGGGCTTGCAGGTGCCCGATCAAGTCGCTGGCCAATAGGCCGCGTTCCCCATGTTCAATTGCGGCGATGTCCGCCGCTTCTGCGTGCAGGCACACACCCAGACGCGCTGCATCTGAAGGTTCAATCCCCTGTGCCAGCAGGCTGCCAATGATACCGGCGAGCACATCACCCATACCGCCAGAGGCCATGCCGGGGTTGCCACCTGTGCAGAGACCAACCGCCCCATCTGGCCCGCAGACCAGTGTGCCAGCACCTTTCAACACGATGATGCCACCGTAGCGTTGTTGCAGCGCCTGCACAGCAGCAAAGCGGTCTTGCTGGATGTCGGCGGTGGTGACGCCGAGCAAGCGTGCGGCCTCGGCAGGATGTGGCGTGAGTACCCAGTTATCCCGCCGCGCTTCCCGTACCACACGACCGGCTGCGAGAATGTTCAGTGCATCGGCATCCAGCACCAGTGGCAAGCCGCACAGAGTGGCTTGCTGCAGCATTTGCTCTGACCACGCGCTGCGCCCGAGGCCCGGGCCCGCCACCAGCAACGAAGGCCTTGCCAGCAGCGGTTCCAGCTCCTGGCCGGAGGTTACACCTGTCACCATAATTTCTGGCCGCCGCGCGAGAATCGCCGCCACATGTTCCGGACGGGTGGCAGCACTGGTCAATCCAGCGCCGGTGCGCGCTGCCGCTTCCGTCGCCATCGCCACTGCGCCGCCCATGCCTTTATCGCCACCGATTACCATGACATGACCAAACAGCCCCTTGTGAGCTGTGCGTTGGCGCGGGGGCAGCAGATCCAGCAGCGTCGTCAGCTCCAGCCGCTCACAGCGGCCTTCTGCGTGCAGGACAGCATCATCAGCACCCAGGCTGGCGTATTCGATCATGCCGGTGACATCAGGAGCATGGGCGGTGAACAATCCACGCTTCAGGGTGATAAACGTGATGGTGACATCTGCCGCTACCACTGCGCCTTCAGCGCAGCCAGTATCAGCATTCAGCCCGGAGGGGATATCGATAGCGAGCACTGGCAAGCCGCTTTCATTGATCGCGGTAATGGCATCAACAAAACCATTGCGTGGCGCGCCAATAGAGCCTGTACCGAGCAGCGCATCAACAATCACACCGACAACCGGCAGATCCATGCCTGCTGCCCACGGCGACATCACTACACCAGATTGTTGTGCATACTGGCACGCGCGCCATGCATCGCCGGATAATTTTTCAATCGCACCGACAGAAAAAATATGCGCCGGAATATTTTTTTCCTGTGCCAGTGCAGCAAGAAGGTAACCATCGCCTGCGTTGTTGCCACTGCCACAAAACACAGCAATGCTGGCAGGTTCCGGCCAGTGCGCCAGTAGCGTATCCAGTGCTGCACGCGCGGCTTGTTTCATCAGCGTGATGCCAGGTGTGCCAGCCGCGATAATGGCAGCATCCAGTGCGCGGGTTTCAGCGGCTGTGTGGAGTGTGTCGGGAAACATACAGGGATTGTCTCGATATTTGCCAGGCTAGCGTTTGGCCAGCCATGGCAGTGGATTAACGGGTTCACCATTCTGGCGAATTTCAAAATACAATCCCGGTTCTTTTTCGCCGCCGCTGTTGCCGACGCGTGCGATGGCATCACCCGGTTGCACCCATTCACCTGATTCATGCAGTAACGCATCATTATGTGCATACAAACTCATGAAGCCGTCACCGTGATCCAGTACCAGCAACAATCCCTGGCCAGGCAATGAATCAGCATACATGACTCGCCCGCCATGTATTGCGCGTACGTCGCTGCCGCTCTGTGCCTGAATGCGTAGACCATCCCATGTGACGCTGCCTTGACGTTGCTGGCCGAAACTGTTGATCACTTTGCCTTGCACGGGCCACATCAGGTTGCCTTTTCGCTGTGTGAATGATGTCGATTGAAGCCGTTTCAGGTCTTCCGCGCTGTAAGCCGGCGTGCTGGATTTTTCACGTGGTTTTATGGCTTGTTCGCGTTCGTCCGTAACGGGTTTTTGTATGGCTTTTTCGGGGTGTGTTTCCAGGCCAGCAAGTCGTTCCTGTTCTTTCTTCTGGCGCAGTGCCTCGGCCTGTTGTCGTGCTGCTTCTTCTTGCTGGCGTTTTTCTTCTTGTGCTTTGGCTAGTGCCCGTTGTTTTTCTATCTGGTCGATAACTTTTTGCAGGCCGGCACGTTCACGTTCAATAGTGGTTAATGCATCACCTTTACTTTGCAGGGCTGCATCAGCCTCTAATGCCATTTGTTGGCGCTGCTGTTGTTGTAAAACCAGTTGTGCCTGTTCTGCTTCCATGTTTTTCTGGATGTCCTGCAGCTCGGCAATGGTGGCGATGGTTTGTTGCTCGATATCACTCAAGCGTTTGATGGTGTCGACGTACACCTGCATTTTTTCACGGCGCGCAGCAAACAGGTATTCGTTGTAGCGCACATTGCGGGAGAGGGAATCTGCTTCATCCTGATTCAGGAGTAGCCGAAGCTGGGATTGTGCACCTGCTTGATACAGTGCACGTAATTGTTGGCCGATACGCTCGCGCTGATCGGCTATGGAATCGCTTACCGCTTTTTTTCTTTGGCTAACGCCTCGACAGCGCGCTGTTTTTCAGCCAGCTTTTTTTTAATATCTTCCACCTTCATTGTCTGGGCAGCAATGTCCTTATCCGATTGCTCCAGCTTCACCTGCAGTTCATTGCGGGCTGCTTTGATGTGCTCAATGTCGATGCGCAATTGTTCAATGGCTTTTTGCATCTCAACAATTTTCTGTTCATAGCTGCTCACTGTCGCTGCTTGCTGCGCAGCTACAGGTTTCTCTGTTTTGGTTTTTGTATTCTTGTTGTTGTCGGCGGCGGATGCGACATTGAACGCCAGGGCAATCAAGGCAGTTGCCAGAATCATGTGGGGTGCTTTCATTAAAGCTTCTCCTTACATCAAATATACAGGTCGCAAAGCTATTGGAGGGTCAGCAAGTTGCGGCCGTCCATTTCTTCCGGTTGTGGCAAGCCCATCAAGGCCAGCATGCTGGGGGCGACGTCGGCCAGTGTACCATTATCGCTTATCTGCACAGAGCGCTGGCCGATATACAAAAACGGAACTTGTTCACAAGTGTGCTGGGTATGGGCTTGTTGAACCTCGTGGTCGTGCATCTGTTCACAGTTTCCGTGGTCAGCAGTGATCAGGCATTCACCGCCTGCAGCCAGTACAGCATCACGAACGCGCCCCACGCACTGGTCCAGCGCTTCTACTGCTTTGACAGCCGCTGCGAATATACCGGTATGCCCGACCATATCGCCGTTCGCATAGTTGCAGATAATCACGTCAAACAGGCCGCTGCCAATCGCTTCGACCAGTTTGTCGGTCACCTCAAACGCACTCATTTCCGGCTTCAGGTCGTAGGTGGCCACCTTGGGTGAATCCACCAGCACACGCTGCTCACCGTTGTACAGCGCTTCGCGGCCACCGCTGAAAAAGAACGTGACGTGTGCATATTTTTCGGTTTCCGCGATACGCAGCTGGGTTTTGCCCATACTGGCCAGGTATTCCCCCAGCGAATTTTTCAGGGTGGCTGGCGGGTATGCGCACAGTGCGGCGATGTCATCGGCATATTCGCTGGTCATCACAAAGGCGGCCAGTGCCGGTATTGTCTTGCGCGCAAAACCACTGAATGTTGCATCGGTAAATGCGCGGGTGAGTTGACGCGCACGGTCGGCACGGAAGTTCATGAAAATCACCGCGTCGCCATCATGCAAGCGAACCGGCTCGCCGATCACGGTTGGTTTCACAAATTCGTCGTTCTCGTCGCGGGCGTAAGCGGCAGCCAGGCCAGCGGCGGCCGTGCCCGCTTGAAAATGGGCTGAACCGGTCGTCAGTAGATCGTATGCAGGCTCAACACGCTCCCAGCGCTTGTCGCGATCCATGGCGTAATAACGTCCGCAGAGGCTGGCAAAACGGCCAACGCCGAGAGTGTCGAGTTTGTCTTGCGCGAGTTTGATGGAAGATTGTGCGCTGCGCGGCGGGGTATCGCGGCCATCGAGGAAGGCGTGCATGTAGAGTTGTTTGGCGCCACGGCGGGCGGCCATCTCCAGGATCGCGAGAATATGGTTCTCGTGGCTGTGTACGCCACCGTCGGACAACAAGCCCCAGATGTGGACTGCCTTGCCGGAGGCTACAGCCTTGTCGATAGCCTCGCAGTAGGCCGGGTTCTGGAAAAAAGTGCCGTCGCTGATGTCCTTGTCGATGCGGGTCAGCTGCTGGTACACGATGCGGCCGGCGCCGAGCGTCATGTGGCCGACTTCGCTGTTGCCGAACTGGCCATCCGGCAGACCGACATCAAGGCCGGAACCGGAGAGGGTGCTGTGCGGGCAGCTCTGCCAGAGGGCATCCCATACCGGCTTGCGTGCGGCGGCGATGGCGTTGTCTTCTTTCTCTTCGCGGTGGCCGAATCCGTCGAGGATCA
>ERZ724516.545-NODE-545-length-23488-cov-15.679512_pt1 | contig 23488 bp, 13 predicted proteins | sample MGYA00376049_ERZ724516 | MGnify/ENA primary metagenome ERZ724516 (study PRJEB28724, sample SAMN07190886) | activated sludge metagenome | isolation source: activated sludge of sewage treatment plant in Hong Hong | place: USA: Christiansburg, Virginia | collected... | reverse complement strand
ATAATTCTAAAAATGAATGTACAATAAACCTCATTTGTTACAAAGAAGTATTTTAAAAATGTCTAACTTATTTTAAGAGTGTAAAATGAGTAGTTAATAGGGCTATTTTGATACATAATTATGTGTAACACTTTTAGGTGTAACATTTTAAAATGTTACAGTTTTTTTGTTACAATAGTTGTATTGCCTGCTAAAGGATGGAATTGTTGGGCTTTAGTATAGTGTTTGGCAGATTTCTCCTTCGTCGAAATGACAATACATTTCAGCAGATTTTTCGTACCTCGAAATGACAATAACTTGAATGTCATCCCGACGATAGGAGGGATCTGTTCATCTGTGGAACCAAAGCCATGCAGATTCCTCGTGCCTCGGAATGACAATATATTTCCTTACAAGCAATGTTTAAACGCAAACATCAAATCGAAAAACTTTTCAGCATCTTCTCTTTGTAAGGTTTTGTGAGTTGGGCAAAGGAAGATGAGTCTTAGTAAGTAACGCAATGTCCCTAGCTTTGCACAAGGCATGGCAGGAGACATTGCTTGGAACTAAAGCCAAACAGATTTCTCCTTCGTCGAAATGACAATACATTTCAGCAGATTTTTCGTACCCCGAAATGACAATAACTTGAATGTCATCCCGACGATAGGAGGGATCTGTTCATCTGTGGAACCAAAGCCATGCAGATTCCTCGTGCCTCGGAATGACAATATATTTCCTTACAAGCAATGTTTAAACGCAAACATCAAATCGAAGAGCTTTTCAGCATTTTCTCTTTGCAAGGCTTTGTAGGTTGGGCAAAGGAAGATGCGTCTTAAAACTTTAGATTTACGTTATGTATTATACAAAATGTATAATTTGATTATACTATTTTCGCTGTTTAATTAATAATATCTTTTTTGGAGTATAAAAAATGCCCTGTAATTACAGGGCATTTTTAAGGAATAATATTTTTATAATTATTGTAGCTTTAAAATAACTCTTCTGTTTTGAGCACGACCTTCAGCAGTATTATTATCGGCAATGGGTTGTGTACTTCCATAACCCATTACTGTAATGCGTTTTTCTATAACTCCTTTTTTTGTAAGATAATTTTTTACAGTTGTAGCTCTTCTTTCAGATAATTTTTGGTTGCTTTTTTCTGCACCAACATTGTCTGTATGTCCTTCAATTACTAAACTTAATGTTTGATCTTCTTTTAATTCATTGGCAATTAGATCCAATGAACTATAAGACGATTTTTGTAAAATGGTACTACCAGTTTCAAATAAAATGTTCTTAGCACTTACGTCAACCTTTTTTTGAGTCACAGCTTTTTTATCTTCTGGGCAACCATCGTTTGCAATAATTCCAGGAACAGTTGGGCATTTATCATACTCATCATTCAACCCATCTTTATCTGTATCTGGTGCTGGACAACCTTGATATTTAGCCAAGCCAAAATAATTGGGGCATTTGTCTTTTGCATCTTCAATACCATCGCCATCGCTATCTGGGCAGCCACCAAACTCTTTAGAGCCTGCAACAGTTGGGCATTTGTCATCTTTATCTTCAATGCCATCACCATCTTTATCTGGACAACCATTTAATTTAGCTGAACCAGCTATTGTAGGACAAGCATCTACTTTATCTGGTACACCATCGCCATCACTATCTTTTGGAGGTTCTGGTTTTTTAGGTTGCATTACAGGTGCTGGTGGTGCAGGTTTTGGTTTGGGTGAACTTTTAATATTGGTTAAATCAAATGCAAGATTGGTAAACCAATAACCACCATTAAAACCAAACTGTGTAGCTGCACGGCTGTACAATAAACGGTTGTCGCTGGTATTGCCAAAATTGTTTACTTTATCTGGATATACATCTGCAATATTGTTGGCACCCATTGTTATGTTCATCCAATAGATTGGACGATAAGAAATAGATAAATCTGTAACAACTTTTGGAGCAAAATTTTCATCTAATATTGGGTTAACAGCATCAAATGTTTTGATTCTTCCAAAGTTGGTAACTCTTCCTGCCAATGTCCATTTTGCAACTCTGTAGGTAGCACCTAGAGTTACTTTATTGCGAGGTTGAGCCCACTCGAAACGGCCTTTCTCCAATCTATTAAATAAAGTTCCGTTGGCTAAATTTGGATCGGCTGCCAACACTGCAGAAACTTTAACATCATTTACCTCTGTTCTATTTAAATTGATGGCCAATGTGGCTTCTAAAATTCCTTTACCTGTTTTTACTGCACCTGTGCTAGCAACAACATCTATACCTTGCGTTTTTGTTTGAATGGCATTGGTGAAAAATGAAGCAGAATTAACATCGGGGAATGCAGCCAATAAATTGCTAATTACTGGACTAGATGCTTTTGTAAATGTTCCCGTTAAAACAATACGATCTTTAATGGTTATTTGATATGCATCTACAGTAATACTAAATGGATTGTTCTTAAATGGTTTTGATGTAACACCAACACTAAACTGTACAGATTTTTCTGCACCCAATTTTGGAATACCAAATGCTTTTGCTAAAGCACTCTCATTACGTGCAGTTAAATTTTGTGTGGGCACCAATTGGCCACTAATTGTTTGAAACAATGTTGCTACACTGCTAAACAATCTTTGGTGTAATGACGGAGCTCTGAATCCGTTACTTATAGTTCCCCTAAAAGTTAAGGCATCACTAATTTTATATCTAGCAGCAAGTTTGCCAGCAAAGTTTCCACCAAAATCGCTGTAACGTTCGTAACGTGCAGCAGCATTGAACATAAACTGATTGTTTATATCACTTTCAATATCTATATATCCTGCACCAACAGCTCTATCTTTATCCACTTGGTTAGAAGGTTGGAAGCCTGGAAATACTTGAGCTCCACTTGCTTTGCCAGAAGCTGGGTCATAGTTTCTGTAGCTTGATTCTTCTCCTGGATTAATTTTATATTTTTCCCATCTTGCTTCTGCACCTAAACCAACATTGAATGATTTTAGGTTTAAGCTTTTACCAAAATCTTTACTAGTATTAAAGTTTAATGTGTTTTGGCGAAAGTATAATTGACCTGCATAAAAACTAGTTTGTGCATTTTTACCCATTGCAAATTGAGAAGCATTGTTGGTATTGTTAATATCAAAACCAATTGAATTTAAACCATAGCTATTGCCCAAATCCCATTTCCAACCTTTGTAGTCTCCATCAATTGCAAACATATAGCTCCTGTCTCTTACAGTGGTTAGTATATGAGGTAAAAAACCATCGGGATACAATTCTAAAATTACTTGACTGGTTTGTTTTGGATAACGATAAAAACCTGCTGCATCTCCCTTTCTATAATTGGTTAAAACATTACCCGTAAAATTTAATTTACTACTAATAGGAAAACCAAAGTTTGCACCTAAACCAATATTATTGGCTTGTGAATTGCCCAACAATAAATTACCACTTCTGCTAAAACCTCTTTCTTTAATTAATTGATTGTCTAGTGCAACATTGCTTGTATAAACTGTTCCTGTATATTCTCCAACACGATTGGTTCCTTCTCTAAAACGCAAATCTGTAAACAGATCTAAATATCCTTTTTTGCCTAAACGCATCGCATGATTGGCATTGATAGATTTCATTAAACCATCGCCAGCATATTGCTGACCCAAGTGTACATTCACGTTGGTTCTTTTTACATCTTTCTTTAACACTATATTTATTACACCACCAATTGCATCTGAGCCATATTGTGATGCAGCTCCATCTCTTAAAATTTCAATTTTTTCAATTGATGATACAGGTATTGCATTTAAATCGGTACCAACAGAACCTCTTCCTATTGTTCCATTTACATTAACCAATGCAGTGTTGTGTCTTCTTCTTCCATTTACTAAAACCAATACTTGATCTGGTCCTAAGCCTCTCAATGTTGCAGGATCAATATGGTCTGTTCCATCAGCAATTGTTTGACGAGAGGAGTTAAATGAAGGAGCAAGAAAATTAATCATTTGCGTTGGCTCTACTTGTCCTGTTAACTGTAATTCTTTTGCAGAAATAACATCTATTGGAGCTACTGTTTGTGTATTGCTACGTAGTATGGTTGTTCTTGTACCTACAACAGTTACTTTTTGTAAGTCTTCAATTTTTATCAATTCAATATCTACTGTTAAAACTTGTTTATCTATAACAGTAACTACTACATTCTTTTTTTGATGACCAACATAGCTCACAACCAAAGTATAAGTACCTGGTTTTACTTGAATACTAAATGCACCAATTGTATTGGAGTGTGTGCCAATGCCTTTTCCTTCAACAACAATAGATGCACCTTCTAAATTTTCCTTGGCATTTTTTACAGTCCCTTTAATGGTAGCCATTTGTGCAATTGCTACTTGTGCAAACAATGTAAAAAGTAGTAGCATACAAAAAGAGTAATACTTTGTAGCTGTTTTTCTCATATCAGTAGTTTTATAAATGATTGAAATTGATTGTTATATCAGTGGTTGATTTTACAATAATCTGTTACAATATTACATCAGTCAACATGAAAAACGAAAAATAAAGCAAGGCTCTTAATAATTGAATACTTTTAATTTACATAACCTAAAGTTTGGGTTAAAACATTTATTCTAATATTGTATATAAAGATTGATGTAAAATAATTTATTTAATAAGCTTGAAAATTATGAAAAAAACGATTTTTTTATTGATTGGAATTGCTACAATTTCAGTTACACATGCTCAACAAAAATGTACATGGTTGGGTAGTGGTAAAAAGGTGAATCCATATTTGTACAATCAAGTAAAATCTGCATCATTTAAACATGCTGCTGCTTCTTCAGCCCATCCTTTAGCCAGTTTAGTAGGGGCACAAATTATGCAACATGGTGGTAATGCTTTTGATGCAGCTATTGCTATGCAATGGACTTTGGCAGTGGTTTATCCTGGAGCTGGAAATATTGGTGGTGGAGGTTTTTTAGTGAGTAGAAAAAGTGATGGTAAACTGTTTGGATTGGATTATAGAGAAATGGCACCATTGGCTGCTACAAAAGATATGTACATAAATGCGAAGGGAGAAGCCGATACTAAATTATCGCAAAATGGACATTTAGCTGCTGGTGTGCCAGGAACTGTAGCAGGTTTATTTGCAACGTTGCCTCATGCAAAATTATCGATGCATGATTTAATTCAACCTGCAATAGATTTGGCAGAATATGGATTTGTACTAACTCAAAGAGAAGCAAGCAGTTTAAACAGCAATAAAGCAGGATTTGAAAAGTACAATACAAGTTTACCTGTATTTGTAAAAGCCACACTTTGGAAAGCTGGTGATACATTGATTCAAAAAGATTTAGCAGCAACATTAAAACGAATTCAAGCTGATGGTGCTAAAGGTTTTTATGAAGGTAAAACTGCTGAATTAATTGTTGCTGAAATGGAAAAAGGCAAAGGAATTATTACCACTGCCGATTTAAAAAATTATACTGCTAAGCAAAGAGAATTGCTTTCTTTCAACTATAAAAATTATGAAATTACTGGCTTTCCTCCACCAAGTAGTGGTGGCATTTTATTGTTGCAAATGATGAAAATGGTAGCCAATTATCCTTTGGCAAAAATGGGCTTTCAAACTTCTGCAACAGTGCAATTAATGGTAGAAGCAGAAAGAAGAGCTTATGCTGATAGAGCAGAACATATGGGCGATCCAGATTTTTGGAAAGTGCCAGTTAAAACATTAACGAGTGATACTTACATTGCCAACAGAATGAAAGATTTTGTTGCAGGAAAAGCAACTGAAAGTGTTGCTCTAAAAGGTGGAGTAGTAAAAGAAAGTGAAGAAACGACTCACTTAAGTGTATACGATGCTTTAGGAAATATGGTAAGTGTTACTACCACTTTAAATGGTGGTTATGGTAGTAGAACAGTTGTTGCTGGTGCTGGTTTTTTATTGAACAATGAAATGGATGATTTTAGTATACAACCTGGGGTTGCAAATATGTATGGAGCATTGGGTGGAGAAGCCAATGCAATTGTTCCTTCTAAAAGAATGTTAAGCAGTATGTGCCCTGTAGTTGTAACTAAAGACGGCAAACCTTTTTTAGTAGTTGGCACACCTGGAGGAACAACAATTCCAACATCAGTTTATCAAACTTTATTAAATATGATTGAGTTTAATATGAATGTAAGCGATGCTGTAAACAAACCAAAGTTTCATCATCAACATTTACCAGATGAAGTGTATGTAGAAAAAACTTTTCCAAAAGATGTAAGAGGTCAACTAGAAAATATGGGATATAAAATTGTTGAAAGATCTGCAATTGGAAGAACAGAAGCTATACATGTTAAAGGTAAAAATAGTATTGATGTTGCAGCTGATAAAAGAGGAGATGATAGTGTTGCTGGATATTAAATTTTTGAAAATAGGAATAAACAAAAAAGCTGTTCATAGAACAGCTTTTTTGTTTATTATAAATTGAATATTTACCTCAATATAGTTAGTGTTCCAGTCATTAATTTAAGCCCATTTTTAGGATTAATTACAAAGTAATAAACACCTATTGGTAATGGTTTGCCATTGTAAGTTCCATCCCAAGGTTTACTATACCCAATATTGCTAAATACAGTTTGTCCATTTCTGCTAAATACATCTACAGTTGCTCCAACATAATTGTTCAAATATGTAATGTCCCAAGTATCGTTGATGCCATCTCCATTTGGAGAAAATGCGTTTGGAATAACTGGTGTAAGCAATATCCTTACTCTTACTGTATCGTTTGCAGCACAACCACCATTTCCTGTAACGGTTAAAGTGTACAATTTATCAGCAAAAGGAGTACTTATTGGTTTTAATAATGTGTCGTAATTCAAGTATAATGAAGGCGTCCATTTATAGCTTAAATTACTGCCACTTACTGTTGGCTGTAGTTGTATTGACCCACCTTGTAATACCCAAAGTGGTGCACCAGCATCCACAAAAGGGTAACTGTTTACTTTAACTGATTTTACCTTTGTATTACTCTTACAACCTTTATCGTTAATGTGATAATAGCTTACACTATAAGTTCCAACAGCAGCATATTTATGTGCTACATTATTGGTAGTAGTTGTATTGCCATCGCCCAAATCCCAATTTCTTGTTACAACAGTACCAATAGATGCACTTGTAAAACGAATGGTGTCATTTAAACAAACTTCTGAAGGAGTAGCTGTGAAATCAGCAACAGGTTCTGGATAAACAGCTGATAAAGTTTTGCTTGTATCTTTTGTACAATTGTATTGACTTTTAACCGTTAGCTTAACTGTAAATGGACCTGTAGAACTGTAGCTATGTGTTGGGTTTGGTAGGGTAGAACCTGTACTATTATTGGGGTTGCCAAAATCCCAAGTGTATGTTGGGTTTGCGTCATCGGCAACAGTAGATAAATTGGTAAATGTTGCTGCACCACTAGGTAAACAAACAGCAGTTGGCAAACTAAAGTTGGCAAATGGTCTATTTCTTACAACCAAAGGTTTAGAACCTGACGCAACACAATTGTTACCATTTTTAACTGTTAATGTAACCGTATAACTATTTGCAGTTTGGTAGGTGTGGCTTGTGCTAGAACCAGTTCCATTAGCAGTTGCATCGCCAAAGTTCCAACTCCAATTGCTTAATGCACCACCATTTGAAACTGAATTGTCTGCAAATGTAATTGCAGATTTTTCGCAATTGAGTGTACCAATTGTAAAGTCAACTGTTGGTAATGGCCAAACAGTTACAGAAGTTGTGTCAGCATCTTTACAACCATTACTGGTATTGTAAGTTGCAATAACTTGAAAAGTACCAACACCAGAAGTAGCAGGATTAAAATTATTGCCACTAACGCCTGTTCCTGTGTATGTAAAACTTCCTGGTAAACCTGTAGTTTCTGTAAACTGCGTTAAGTTAAATGCACTTGCATTGGCACACACATTTGGTATTGCAGTATAAGTAACATTTGGTGTAGGGTTTAATGTAATGTTGTGTGTAACAGGAGCACTAATACAACCTTTATCGCTGGTAACAGTTAATGTTACTGTTTTAACTCCAGTTGTTGTATACGCATGTTTGGGGTTTTGTAAGGTTGACGTAACTCCACCACCAAAATCCCAATTCCACATTGTTACTGTATTGCCTGAACCTCCTGTACTTGATGTACTACTAAATACTGTAGAGTCTCTTAAGCAAGCAGTTGCTGGAGCTGTAATTACTGCAGTTGGTAATTGATAAATTGTAGAAGATAAAGCTTTTGTTTTTGTATCGGCACAGCCATATCCATTTAGTGTAACAGTTAAGCTTACGTTGAATGGACCAGTAGAAGTATAAACATGTAATGGGTCTTTTACTGTGCTTGTATTTGGGTTAGGAACAGTTGCATTTGGGTCGTTAAAATTCCATAAATAAGTAACACCTGTTGTTGGTGTAGTTAAATTGGTAAACTGCATACTACCTCCTAAACAAATACCTGGCGGTGTTTGAAAATCTACAACAGGTTTGGCAATTACTACAATATTGGTATCCTTAACTGGACTTAAACAACCTCCAGCATTTTTTACAAATAGCTTCACATTAAAAGTACCTGCATTGTTAAATGTATGCGATTGAGGAGCAGCAGGTGCTGTGCCAGTAACTACAGTATTAGGGCTTCCGTCATTCCAGTCCCAAACCCATTCAACAGCACTACTACTTGATAAATCATTAAATGTTACAGATGTTCCTGCACAAATGGTATCTTTTGAAACAGTAAATTTTGCATTTAAATCGAAAGACAAATCAACAAAAACACTGTCTTCAGAAAAACAACCCACACTATTAATGGTTTTTAATTTAGCCCAATAAGAGCTAACTCCAGAACTTAAGGGAGGATAAACATGTGGATTGGGAACAGGGTTTGGATTTGGTGGTGTTGCAGTATAATTTGTACCATCGCCAAAGCTCCATTGCCATTGTTGTATACTTGTTCCAGCCAGTGGCGTTGAGTTATCTGTAAAAGTTACGCTTGTACTTCCACAAGCACCATTTACAGCTGTAAATGCAATGTCATCGTGGCCAACAGTTACGTTAATGATATGTCTACTTTCACTACCACATTCACTAATAAAAGTTCCTTTAGCAATTGCCGTTACTTGAAAAGTACCTTCTTGTGAAAAATTGTATAATGGGGGAGAAGAATATAAAAAGTAAGTTCTACCATCAACTACAATTGATCCAGTACTGGTTGCATAAAATGTTCCTGGATTCCCTGGATTAGGAGTTAAACCACCTCTTACAATACCAGCAGGCGAAACGTATGGACTTGCACCTGAATCCCATAAAATACTATCCACTTGAGTGAGTAAATATGGTAAAGCAATTTGTAAACGTACTGGATTGTTTACACATGTTTTAACCGAAGCTGTAGAAGTATCCGTTCCAAATGGATTTTGTGCAACACTAATAGAAGATAAATTTTTGATAGCTGTACCTGCATTGTAACCATAGCTTTCGCCATCACCCATTCCATATGCAATGGCATTAAATGGATAATCTGATTTTAAAGTATTTGATGTGTTAGGCAATACCCTGAATTTAGCTACATAATAATTTGTATCAAATGTATGTTTCACAAAAGCATTGATAATTGGGATACTGCCAGCAGTATTGTAACAAGTTCCTGCATTGGCTGTGGTTTGATTAATTCCAGTATCGGCAACTGCAACGTTATTTAATCTAAAACTAGCAAGACCTTCTTTTTTTATAACCACATTGATATAATGACCATTGTAGTTTGCTCCACTTTTTTTAATTGGAGCAGAATAAACAGTTACCTTATTGATTGCTTGTTGAACAGGGCTTAGAATAATCATTTCTGGATCACCATTTCCTTTACTACCATTGCTGTTGGCACAACCACCAGCAGTAATAAATTGTGTTACGTTAATGGGCTTATCGCTCTCTATTAATAAAGATTCTTTGCTTGCAAATTGATAATACAAATTATTAATCAATCCTGTTTGTGGTGTTGTATGTAAAGGATTGTTTATCCATACTCGTGTAGTTGGATCGTCAACTGTTATTCTGTATAAATTGTATTCCATTGTTTTTGTAGGAACAGAAATATATTTTGTACCCCAAGCTACTTTTGGAAACATTTGTTGTATTAAATGATCCGAACCTTGGTCTATAGAAGTACAAGTTGGAGCATTCACCAAGCATCGCCCATTGCCCCCAAAAACAGCAATTTTTTTATCGCAATTTGTCCAAACTTTCGACCCTGTTAAATCCAATCCATTTGCATCATTACCCGAATTTTTAATAAAACCCATTGCATTAAAAATTTCCCCTTTATTTAAAATAAAAGGTCCATAAGTTATTCCCTTGTTATATTTCACCATCGATGCATCATGCCCTTCAGTAAAAATAGCAGCCGGCACCGAGTCTAATATGTCTTGGCTAGGTGTAAACCAAATAGGGGTATTGTCTTCATTGGCAACTACAAAAAAGAATGAATTAGGGTTTGAATTATTGGTAAAACCACCCACATATTTTGTGTCAGTTGGTTGTCCACCAAAAGCTTGAACTGTATAAGCAGAGTTCCATGTATTTGTAGGAAAAACCATAGCAGCAGCAGCACTATTGTTGGGTGCATAAGTATGCATCCAAACACTCACTGGTGCACCGTTTGAGCTACTAACGTGAATACCTCTTTTTGAAATTCCTGTATAAAATAATCTTGCATCTGGCAATCCAGTTGGGTTCATATTGTTACTGCTACTTCCTGTTGGAAAATCTTTAATTTCTACAACAGTATTTGCCGGAATGGTAATATTGTTTTTAGGGAAACCAGCAGCACCAAGAATGCCTGGTAATTCAACGTTTACAACAGCAGCTTGATCGCCAGCAGCTATATAAACAGATAGTTTACCTTCATTTGCATCACCACTTTTTCTGTCATTTCTCTCTTGATAACCATTGCCCAACCAAAAATCTGTACCACTATTGGTTAAAACATTGGGGTCTTGTGCTATAATACCACTTGCAAAAACCGTATCTACATTTACTGGAATTGTGCCGCCACCGGTTTGAATAATTGCACCATTGTAAACGCCGTATGCATTGGTTTTAAAACGAACGTAAATTCTTTTGCTAGCAAATGCATTGTTTGTATAATTAAATGTGGTAGTAGCACCAAACCCACTGTTACTTAAAGTAGAAACTTCATATCCAGTAGGAGCTTGAACTGTAATTGTTCCAGCAGCAGGACTTAGATATTGTCCATTTAATAAATAACTCAAAACTGGTTGAGATCCATTGTAATTTACAGTACCAAATGCAATTGTAGTAGGCGTTGCAGCAATAACTGGTACAGCAACTGAAGTTATAAATTGAATTTCATTACCATAAGTTACACCTACAGAATTTTCTGCATAAGCTCTAACATAATAAGTTGTGCTTGGTGTTAAACCTGTAATTAAACTGCTAAAATTTGTACTATACAAACCTTGTGTTGTTTTAGTACTCAATGCTGTTGTTGGGTTAGGGCTTGTACTCCAACAAATCCCTTTTTGCACAATGGTTACACCACCACTATCTGTTACATTTCCCCCACTGGTTGCTCTATTAGAGAAAATATTGCTTGCGGCATTAGTAGTTACAGTTGGTAATGTTGGTGGCAATGTAATAAAAGGCATAATTGCTCCATAGTAAACATTACCATCTAGTGCTTTTACATAAGTTCTGCCATAATATTGAGTGCCATTGGGTATTAAGCCAGTTGCCTGATTGGTAAAACTACCAGGAAAAGTATTGATTGTAGCTGGAGTTACTGCAGTTTTAGTGCTTAAATTAATATCAATACCTGTATTTACTGTGTTCCAAATAATACCATAATAATCAATTGGCATTGATGGGGCAGGCAAACCAGCATTTACAGTTCCAGTAATATTGGCAGTATTAATACCTGCTGTAATGTTAGTTGTAGTAACAGTAGGAGCAGAGCCAATTGCTTTAACATTAATTTTTAATGAAACAACAGTTTCGAAATTGCCAGAAAATGTAAATCGCATAAATGTACCAGGTGCAACTTGAGTTGTTGGTACACAAATAATTGTACCACATTCGTTACTGTTTATTGTACCAGTAGTTGTAAATCCTGCATTGGTATAAGTGCCATTTAATGTTGGTGAAATTGCAAAACCAGTAAGTGTTCTATTGCTTGAAGTAGAAAAAGCATTTATTTCAATCGAATTTACAGTTCCAGTAGATTTGAAAATAAACAAACTACTCGATGTTTTTGCACCAAGACTATAACCAAAGCATGCAGGGCTAGCACTTGTAAAAGTTGCAGCACCACCACTTGCTTTAACATGATAACTGCCAACATTGGGCTTATCATATCCTCCAATTCCTGCAACATACACATCACTTGGAGCTGTAAAATCAAATAATTGAATTACCTGAGCACCCACATTCGTAGTTAAACAACAAAGTGTAATTAGGAAAGGAATACATTTTCTAAAAATCGAAGATGAATTGTAAAATGTAGTAGCAATTAAAAGTGGAACACTTTTTCTAGTCAAAGCAATTTGTTTCATATGCAGCCGAGAATTTATAAATCGTTTATACAGCGTAAAAATAGATTAAGCTACAAGTTTTGCTAACTTTGCTGCCTTTATTTGCATTACTTTCTACGCAATCGATACCAATTTTTCTCAAAAAAACATCAATGATTTGTTCTATCTTAGGGGATATACAGTTAATTTCGAATTTTTGTAAGAAAAGTTTAAAAAAAAAGTTCAATCTTTTTTTTTATTTCAACAGTTCACTCATATCTTCGCAGCCCGAAAAAATTATGTCTAAACAACAACTCATTAAACAAGACGGAGTAATCATTGAAGCGTTAAGTAATGCTATGTTCAGAGTAAAACTTGAAAATGGTCACGAAATACTAGCTACAATTTCTGGTAAAATGAGAATGCACTACATAAGAATTTTACCGGGCGATAAAGTTGGTGTTGAAATGAGCCCATACGATTTAAGTAGAGGCAGAATTAATTTTAGATACAAGTAACACTGATTATTCGTAATAAAAGTACAGTATTTAGCAAAATCGGAAAACTTATAATAATGAAAGTTAGAGCATCAATTAAAAAACGCAGTGTAGACTGTAAGATTGTTAAACGTGGAGGTAAGCTTTATGTGATTAACAAAAAGAATCCTCGTTTTAAACAAAGACAAGGGTAAAAGTAATTTTGAATGTTAAGTTTTAAATGATAAATAAGACGTTCAATAATTCAAAATTCAAAATTCAAAATTTATAATTATTAAGCTATGGCTCGTATTGCCGGTATAGATTTACCTAAAAACAAAAGAGGCGAAATTGGATTAACTTATATTTTCGGTATAGGTCGTTCAAAAGCTCAGTACATTCTTGAAAAAGCAGGAATTAACTTTGATAAAAAAGTAAATCAGTGGAATGATGATGAACAAGCCGCTATTCGTAACATCATTAACTCTGAGTTTAAAGTTGAAGGTGCTTTGCGTAGTGAAACACAAATGAACATTAAGCGTTTATTAGATATCGCTTGTTATCGTGGTCTTCGTCATCGTAAGGGGTTACCTGTACGTGGACAAAGAACCAAAACCAATAGCCGTACCAGAAAAGGTAAACGTAAAACGGTTGCTGGTAAGAAAAAAGCAGCTAAGAAATAATTTGCAACAATCAAATTCCAAATTCCCAATTCAAAAACGGAATTTGGAATTTGTTTTTTGTATTTTATATATTCCATCGTTAGATCGTTATGCAAAAATTGCCTAACAGTAGACGATTATTTTAGAAGATTACCTCAAAAAATTAACAATGGCAAAACCACAAAAAGCACAAAACAGTGCAAAAGCAGCCGCAAAAAAAAGAATTGTAAAGGTTGACGCTGCAGGTGAAGTACGCATTAGTGCTACTTTTAACAACATTATTATTGCATTTACCAACAAAAGCGGTCAAGTAATTTCTTGGTCTTCTGCTGGTAAAATGGGATTCCGTGGTTCTAAAAAGAACACTCCTTATGCTGCACAAATGGCAGCTGCTGATGCAGCTAAAGTTGCAATAGATGCAGGTTTGAAAAAAGTAGAAGTATTTGTAAAAGGACCAGGTTCTGGACGTGAAGGTGCTATTAGAAGCATTGCACAAAACGGAATTGAAGTTATTTCAATTAAAGACGTAACTCCAATGCCACACAATGGATGTCGTCCTCCTAAGAAAAGAAGAGTATAAATAATTTTTCAAATTCCAAATTTCAGCTCTCAATGGAGATTTACTGAAGGTTGGAATTTATATTTCTGGTATTTCATTTATTATAGGTTGCCCGATTAACTTTTTACGATTTTTAACCGATCGACGCAACGAAACAAAAAAATCGAAATGAATAAACAATATGGCACGTTACACTGGTCCTAAGACCAAAATTTCCCGAATTTTCGGTGAGCCTATTTTAGGCAATGGCAAATGGTTAACTAAAAATAGTAACCCTCCTGGTCAGCATGGTGCTGCCAAAAAGCGTAAAACATTGGGTGAATATGCTTTACAACTTCGTGAGAAGCAAAAAGCAAAATACACATATGGTGTTTTAGAGCGTCAATTTCGTAAAACCTTCGTAGAAGCATCTAAAATGAAAGGTGTTAAAGGTGAAAACTTAATTAAATTATTAGAAGCTCGTTTAGACAACACTGTTTTTCGTTTGGGATTGACTGCTAGTCGCCCAGAAGCAAGACAAATGGTTGCTCATAAGCACATTACTGTAAATGGTGAAGTAAGAAATATTCCTTCTTATTCTTGTAAGGCTGGCGATGTTATTGCCTACCGTCCAAAAAGTGAACATAACTCATCTATTACTAGCAAAAGCCGTGGAAAAAATCCAAAGTTTAGCTGGTTAGATTGGAATGAAGCTGAAAAGAAAGGTACTTTCATTACTCATCCAGAAAGAGAAAGCGTTCCAGAAAATATTAAAGAACAATTGATTGTAGAATTGTACTCTAAATAATTAATTGGTTGAACAGATTTTTTTTGTTCAACCATATTCTAATTACTTAAAGTATAAAACTCAACACGAATAATTGTTTATTGATGTTGTAGAACGTTGGAATCATAATTTAATTTCTGCTTTTCAATAACGAAAATCAGATTAACACAATAAAATAGGTTTATCAACATGGCCATTTTAAATTTCCAAAAGCCGGACAAGATTGTTTTACAAAAAGCAACTGATTTTGAAGGACATTTCGAGTTTCGCCCATTAGAGCCAGGTTATGGTTTAACCATTGGCAACGCTTTGCGTCGTGTGTTATTGAATAGCCTTGAAGGTTATGCAATAACTGGAATTAAAATTGAAGGTGTAGATCATGAGTTTGCAACCATCAAAGGAATTTCTGAAGACGTCACTGAAATTATTTTGAATCTTAAACAAGTAAGATTTAAAAATAATTTAGATCATGATGTGAACAACGAAAAAATCAATTTATCAATAAAAGGTACAAACGAATTTACTGCAGGTAACATTGGCGAAGCTGCTCAAGGCTTTGAAGTAATGAACCCAGAATTGGTAATTTGTACAATGGATAACACTGCTAAATTAGATATTGAATTAACAATATCTAGAGGTAGGGGTTATATTCCTTCTGAAGATAACAAACCTAAAGATGCTCCATTTGGTTTCATTTCTATAGATTCTATTCACACACCAATTATCAATGTGAAATATTCTATTGAAAACTATCGTGTGGAACAAAGAACAGACTTCGAAAAATTAATTTTAGAAGTTGCTACAGATGGTACAATTCATCCAGAGGAAGCTGTTAAACAAGCTTCTCGTATCTTAATTCAACACTTAATGATTATCACTGATGAGAACATCACTTTTGATAATAAAGAAGACAAGAAAGAAGATGTAGTTGATGAACAAATTTTACAATTGCGTAAAGTATTGAAAACACCTTTAGAAGATTTAGATCTTTCTGTTCGAGCGTTCAATTGCTTAAAAGCTGCTAAAATCAATTCATTGAGTGAGCTTGTTCAATATGAGCAAGAAGATTTAATGAAGTTTAGAAACTTTGGTCAAAAATCTTTATCGGAAATTGATCAAGTATTAAACGAAAGAGGTTTAAGCTTTGGAATGGATTTAGTAAAATTAGGGTTAGACAATTTAGATAATTAATCAAAAGGTTTAAGGTTTAAAGGATTAAGGTTGTAAAACTTTATACTTTAAACCTTAAATTATTTATAACAGCTTATAATTCCTGACACGGTATAAGCTAAAAACAAAACAAGTCATGCGTCACGGAAACAAAAACAACAATTTAGGTCGTAAAAAAGCACATAGAGTTGCCCTTTTAAGCAACTTAGCTATTGCTTTAATTACACACAAACGTATTGTAACAACTTTGGCAAAAGCTAAAGCTTTGCGTACTTATGTAGAGCCAATTTTAACTAAAACTAAAAAGGCAGACACTAAAGAAGCAATTAGCCACCAACACAGAATTGTGTTTAGTCATTTACAAGATAAAGCTGCAACCAAAGAATTGTTTACAGTTGTAGGTCCAAAAATTGCTAGCCGCCCAGGTGGTTATACCAGAATTATTAAATTGGGCATTCGTCCAGGTGATAATGCTGAAAAAGCAATGATTGAATTGGTAGACTTTAACGAAATCTACGGTAATGGTGTTGCTAGAGCTGCTGAACCAGCTAAGAAAACACGTAGAGCCGGTAAGAAAAAAGTAGAAGCAACTGCTACTGAAGCTGCTGCTCCTGCTACTGAAGAAACTGCAACTACAACAGAAGAACCAACAGCTGAATAATAAATGTTGAAAAGTTTCACATATAAAGGCAAGACTTATTGGTCTTGCCTTTTTTATTTTCTTTTATTTTGCACTCAAATTTTACAACTATATAAATAATGCCACACACCAAGCAACCAGCAATTTTATTATTAGAAGATGGACATATTTTTTACGGCCAAGCTTTTGGTAAAATTGGAACTACTACAGGAGAGCTTTGTTTTAATACTGGTATGACGGGTTATCAGGAGGTTTTTACTGATCCAAGTTATACAGGTCAGGTTTTAATTATGAACAATGTGCATGTGGGGAACTATGGTGTAAAAGACCTTGACGTAGAGAGTAGTTCAGTAAAAATTCATGGATTAATTGCACGTAATTTAGAAGAGCAATTTAGCCGTTTTATGGCCAATGGGTCTTTACAAGATTATTTAGTTAGCAACAATTTAGTAGCAATTGATGGAGTTGATACAAGGGCTTTGGTTGCTCATGTAAGAACAAAAGGTGCAATGAATTGCATTATATCATCTGATGTATTTGATATAGAAAAATTAAAGGAAGAATTGGCCAATTGCCCAAGTATGGATGGGTTAGAATTGGCTAGTAAAGTAACTACAAATGAAGAGTATGAACTTGGAGATGCGTCATCCCATGTTAAAGTTTCTGTGCTGGATTTTGGTATTAAGAAAAATATTTTAAATTGTTTGGTACAGCGTGGTGTACATGTAAGAGTGCACCCTGCAAAAACATCTTTAAGTCGTTTAAAAGAATTTAATCCAACTGGTTATTTTATTTCCAATGGCCCTGGTGATCCTTCAGCAATGCCTTATGCAGTAAGCACTGTAAAAGAAATTTTGAATGATGGAAAGCCAGTATTTGGTATTTGTTTAGGTCATCAATTATTGGCTTTAGCCAACGATATTCCTACTTTTAAAATGCACCATGGACATAGAGGCTTAAATCATCCTGTAAAAAATATTATTACGGGTCAGTGTGAAATTACCACACAAAATCATGGTTTTGGAGTTGATCCAGAAGCTGTAAAAAATCATCCAAATATTGAAGTAACACATTTGAATTTGAATGATGAAAGTATTGAAGGAATTAGATTAAAAGACAGGCAAGCGTTTAGTGTACAATATCATCCTGAAGCTACACCTGGTCCACACGATAGCAGATATTTATTTGATAATTTTGTGGAAATGATGACAAAGAATTAAAAACAAAACCCACATAATTGTGGGTTTTGTTTTTTTAGTTTATCGCTAAATGTATAAAGTAAACATTATTAAATTGTAAAGTAGGGTTTAGTTTAATTACAAATCAAATTTTATGCCTTGTGCTAACGGTAAACTGCTACCAAAATTTATGGTATTGGTTTGTCTACGCATATAAGCTTTCCAAGCATCACTACCACTTTCTCTTCCTCCACCAGTTTCTTTTTCACCACCAAAAGCACCACCAATTTCTGCACCACTTGTGCCAATGTTTACATTGGCAATTCCACAATCGCTTCCTTTAGCAGACAAGAATAATTCAGCTTCTCTTAAATTCAACGTCATGATTGCTGAAGATAAACCTTGCGGAACACCATTTTGCAAAGCAATGGCTTCATCAATGGTCGAGTATTTCATAATGTATAAAATAGGAGCAAATGTTTCATGTTGTACAATGGCTAAATTGTTGGTCGCTTCGGCTATACAAGGTTTAACATAACAACCACTTTCGTAACCTTCACCAGATAGCACAGTTCCGTCAACTATAAAATTTCCACCTTGTTGTTTGCACTGTTCAATTGAATTTAAATAGTTGTTGACTGCATCTGTATCAATTAATGGACCAACATGAAAGTTGCTATCTAATGGATTGCCAATTTTTAATTGTTGATAAGCATTCACCAACTTTTGTTTAAATGTGTCGTAAACACTTTCATGTATAATCAGTCTTCTTGTTGTTGTACAACGTTGACCAGCAGTACCAACTGCACCAAACACACAGCCAATAAGGCTCATGTCAATATCAGCATCTTTAGAAATAATAATGGCATTGTTGCCACCCAATTCTAAAATTGTTCTTCCCAAACGCTGTGCAACAACAGCATTCAATGCTTTGCCCATACGTGTACTTCCAGTGGCACTTACTAAGGGAATTCTAGTGTCTTTACTCAACCATTCACCTACATTTCTATCGCCTTGTATTAAACAATTTACACCTTCGGGTACATTGTTTTTCTTAAATACTTCAGCAGTAATTTGTTGTACAGCTATTGCACAAAGAGGTGTTTTTTCGCTAGGTTTCCAAATGCAAACATTTCCGCAAACCCAAGCCAATGCTGCATTCCAGCTCCATACAGCAACAGGAAAATTAAATGCTGAAATGATTCCAACAATTCCTACAGGATGCCATTGTTCGTACATTCTATGATTGGGCCTTTCGCTGTGCATGGTTAAGCCATATAGTTGACGAGATAAGCCAACAGCAAAATCACAGATGTCAATCATTTCTTGTACTTCGCCATAACCTTCTTGCAAACTTTTGCCCATTTCGTAGCTTACCAATTTGCCTAAAGCATCTTTATGTTCTCTTAATGCATCGCCCAACTGACGTACAATTTCTCCACGTTTAGGTGCTGGCCAATTACGCCATTCTTTAAATGCAGCTTCAGCAGTTAAAATGGTTTGTTCATACGAAGCATCATCTGCTTGTGTAACAGTTCCAATTAATTTTCCATCAACAGGAGAGTAGCTTTCAATAATAGTTCCAGTGCTTTTTATCCACTCATTTCCAGTAGAAACACCAAGATTGTTTGTTTGAATATTGAGTTCTTGCAAAAAGTTCATATAGCAAATTTTTAGTGTTGCAAGATAAGCTTTAGAATTTTATTTTATGTAACTAGAGTTGCATTGCTAAGAAGTAGCTTGAAACTTTTTTGAAAAATTATTCCGAAACATATTTATTGCCACAAATGCACAAATTGACACAAATAGTTTAGGTTGAAAATTTGAAAATATTTTACATAAAAAAAGTGAAACTTACGTTTCACTCTCATTATTGTTCTATTCAACACTCACGTAATTATACATTAAATCTAAAGTGCATTACATCTCCATCTTGCACTAAATATTCTTTTCCTTCAATACGTAAACGACCAATTTCTCTACAAGCAGCCTCGCTACCATATTTTACAAAGTCTTCATAAGAAATAACTTCGGCTTTAATAAAACCCTTTTCAAAATCAGTATGAATAACACTTGCAGCCTGTGGAGCTTTCCAGCCTTTGTGTATAGTCCAAGCCCTTACTTCTTGTACACCAGCAGTAAAGTAAGTACTTAAGTCTAATAGTTTGTAAGTGGTTTGAATTAAACGGTTCAATGCAGGTTCTTTCATGCCATATTCTTCCATAAACATTTGCTTATCTTCTTCGGCTTCCATATCAGCAATTTGTTCTTCAATATTGTTACACATAACAATAACTTCTGCATTTTCTTTAGCTACTTCTGCTTTTAATTGTTCACTAAATTTATTGCCAGTATGCATGCTTGCTTCATCAACATTGGCAACATACAAAACATCTTTATCAGTTAATAAAAATAAATCAGCAATTGCATTCTTTTCTTCTTTATCTAAACCAAGGCTACGAATGTTTTTACCATCTTCTAAATGTTGTAAGCAACGTTTTAAAATTTCAAATTCTACTTTTGCTTTCGGATCAGTTTTTGCTAATTTTTCACAACGAGAAGCTTTGCGTTCAACACTATCCAAATCTTTCAATTGTAATTCAGTTTCAATAATTCCTTTATCACCAACAGGGTTTATTGCACCTTCATCTCTCAAAACGTTTTCATCTTCAAAGCAACGAATTACATGAATGATGGCATCCACCTCACGAATATTGGCTAAAAATTTATTACCCAAACCTTCGCCTTTGCTTGCACCTTTTACCAAGCCAGCAATATCAACAATTTCTAATTGTGTAGGTACAATTTTATTGGGTTTAACCAACTCACTTAATTTAGTCAATCTTTCGTCTGGCACATCTACTAAACCTGTGTTAGGTTCAATGGTACAAAAACGATAGTTGCTAGCTTGTGCTTTAGCACTAATGCTTACAGCATTAAATAAAGTACTTTTTCCAACATTGGGCAAGCCCACAATTCCTGCTTTTAAACTCATAACGAATTTTTAATTTGAAATTTCTGATTAATTAAACGAAGAAGATTTTTTTGTAACCAGCAATTATACTTCTATGAAGCAGTAGTTGCGTCGCACCCTTCAACGTTCATAACTATACTGAACATTTTTAAATGGCTGCAAATGTAACATTGTAAAATAAATTAGTCGTTAGAATTTGGAATTTCTTAATTTGGAATTTTTAAAACCCTTTTTATGGCTTTAAGCAGAATTTGGAGTGCATTTATTTTAATTGCTTTATCGGTTGCTAGTTATCAGTTTATTTTCAACTCTAGCAAAGATGATGTTTTTGGTAAAATGGTTACTGGCACATCGAAAGACGAAGTAAAATATGTTGCTATTGGTAACATTACCAAGTATGGAAAACCGAATATTGACAGCTTTGTTAAAGAAATGGCTCCATTTGGTTTTAAACAAGTAGAAAGGGTAGATGAAGAAACCAAATTTATTGTAACCGATAATATTAAAGCCGATACAATTCTTCAACTTCAAAAAAAATATACTGCATTACGTGCAGTAGAATACAGTTATATTATTGGAAAAAAACAAAAACCTGTAGATGGTATTATTGCAACTTGTAAAGTAGCAGTAGATATTTGTTTGGGCTTAATTGGTATTATGGGCTTGTTTATGGGTTTTATGAGCATTGCTGAAAAAGCAGGAGGAATTCGTTTTTTATCTAAAATTGTTGGTCCATTCTTTTCAAAATTATTTCCAGAAGTTCCAAAAGGGCATCCTGCACATGGACACATGATGATGAATTTTAGTGCCAATATGTTGGGGCTTGATAATGCTGCCACACCATTTGGTATTAAAGCCATGCAAAGCTTACAGGAGCTAAATCCTAGTACCGAAAAAGCTAGCAATGCACAAATCATGTTTTTGTGTTTACATGCAGCTGGATTAACCTTAATTCCAACAGCAGTTATTGCTGCAAGATCCATTACTCTTGGTGCCGATGGTTCAAAATCAATTAATCCAACCGACATTTTTTTACCTTGTTTAGTGGCAACATTTATAGCCACATTGGCAGCAATGACAATAGTTTCGGTAAAGCAAAAAATTAAATTATTTCAACCAGTAATATTGGGTTGGATATTGGGAATTTCAGCCATTATTGCTGCTTTAGTATTACTTATTTTATCTATGAATACAGTAAGTGTAAACTTGTTTTCTGAACAATTAAGTACAGGATTAATTCTATTTATTTTCTTACTTATTGTAGCTGGTGGTGTGTATAAAAAAATAAATGTTTTTGATGCTTTTGTAGAAGGTGCAAAAGGTGGTTTTGAAACAGCCATAAAAATTATTCCTTATTTAGTAGGTATGTTGGTAGCCATAAGTTTGTTAAGAACAAGTGGCAGTTTTGATGTAGTTATTGAGGGAATAAAACATTTGTTTGCAGCCATTGGATTTGACACAAAGTTTGTAGATGGATTACCTACAGCATTTATTAAACCAATGAGTGGTAGTGGTGCAAGAGGTATGATGATTGATACAATGAGAACTTTTGGACCAGATTCTTTTGCTGGTAGATTGGCTTGTATTTTACAAGGTAGTAGTGATACAACTTTTTATGTTGTTGCTGTGTATTTTGGAGCTATAGGAATTAAAAATACTCGTTACTCAATTGGTGCAATGTTATTGGCAGATTTAATTGGTATAGTAACTTCGGTATTGTTGTGTTATATGTTTTTTGGATAGTTGGAAAAGACCTATAAAGTGTTAAAATCTAACTAAGGTTAATTAATACAGAAAAGGCGGCTTCAAATGAAGCCGCCTTTTCTTATAAACATTTTTAATTTACTAAGCTAACTCAATTACCATTGCACTTGCACCTCCACCACCATTACAAATTCCTGCTGCTCCAATTTTTCCATTGTTTTGTTGTAATACATTTATGAGTGTTACAATTATTCTTGCACCACTACAACCCAAAGGATGACCCAAGCTCACTGCCCCTCCATTTACATTTACCTTTGCTGCATTTAATTGCATTTTTTGTGTATTCACAATTCCAACAACACTAAAGGCTTCATTCAATTCATAAAAATCAACATCACTCATTTGTAAACCAGCTTTAGCAATGGCTTTAGGTACAGCTAAGCTTGGTGTAGTTGTAAACCATTCAGGAGCTTGTTCTGCATCGGCATAACTTCTAATAATTGCCAAAGGTTTTATGCCCAATTTATCAGCCTTTTCTTTACTCATTAAAACTACAGCTGCAGCACCATCGTTCATAGTACTTGCATTTGCAGCAGTAACTGTTCCATCTTTTGCAAAGGCTGCTTTTAGTTCTGGAATTTTATCAAATTTTACGTTAAAAGGTTCATCATCTTTATCAACAATTACAGTTCCTTTTCTGCCTGCAATTTCTACTGGTACAATTTCATTGCTAAATTTTCCATTATTCCAAGCATTCTGACTTCTTGTATAACTTTCAATAGCAAAAGCATCTTGATCTTCTCTGCTAATATTACATTCTTTAGCACAAGCATCTGCAAAATTGCCCAT
>ERZ724516.536-NODE-536-length-23711-cov-7.909410_pt1 | contig 23711 bp, 17 predicted proteins | sample MGYA00376049_ERZ724516 | MGnify/ENA primary metagenome ERZ724516 (study PRJEB28724, sample SAMN07190886) | activated sludge metagenome | isolation source: activated sludge of sewage treatment plant in Hong Hong | place: USA: Christiansburg, Virginia | collected... | reverse complement strand
AATGCCCAGCCGGCAACATGCACATCACCGCCGAAGACATCATTGTCGAAATCATTGATGAAAACGGAAACATTCAACCAGCCGGTGTCGCTGGAGAAATCGTCACCACCCATCTCGCGACTGCTGACTTCCCGTTCATCCGCTACCGTACTGGCGACATTGGCACCCTGAGCAACGAAAAATGCAGCTGTGGCCGAGGCCTGCCCCTTTTGAAGGAAATTCAGGGGCGGAGTACTGATTTTGTGATTGCGGCGGATGGCACGGTGATGCACGGTTTGGCGTTGATTTATATATTACGTGATCTACCAACCGTAGGCGCTTTCAAGATAATTCAAGATTCATTGAGTTGTACGCGCGTGCAGGTCGTCACTACTCCCGGTTACAACGATGCCGATGAAATAAAAATTCGCGAGGGCTTGCAGGCTCGACTCGGGCTAGCAGTAGACATTCAGATTGAAATCTTGAAAAAAATACCGCCTGAAAAATCGGGAAAGCACCGATATGTTGTCAGTCATGTTGAAGCAAGGAAAACACCGTGAATCGAATCATGACTCTTGCCATGAGTTTCGGGAAATAACTAGTGCGTGATATTGCAATTCTTGTCATGCTCATCGGCGTCATACCGATGATTCTGCGACACCCTTGGATCGGCATTATCGCTTGGGTTGTTGTTAGCGTCATGAATCCGCATCGTATGGCCTATGGGTTTTCATATAGTCTTCCTGTTGCCCTGTTAATTGTCATTGCAACCCTGCTTGGTATGCTCTTCTCCAAAGAACCAAAGCACCTACCACTCAACTCACTGACGGTAACCCTGCTTTTATTTGTAGCATGGATGAGTATTACCTTTGTGTTTGCCCTCTATCCTGACCTTGCCTATCCACAATGGGTAAAGATTATCAAAATAATGTTCATGGTTTTTGTCGGGATGATGCTATTAAACTCTCGCTATCATCTCCATGCACTACTTTGGGCAATCGTTGTTTCGCTCGCCTTTTACGGCATAAAAGGTGGCATATTCACCTTGTCAACTGGTGGTGCTTTTCGAGTGTACGGTCCTCCAGAAAGTGAAGTTGCTGACAACAATGCCATTTCGTTCGCACTCGTAATGATGCTTCCTTTGATGTACTACCTATCCAGTTCGATTCAAGGCCATCGTGAGAAGCTTGTACGCTGGGGATGGTATGCATCAATGGTACTTTCAACTTTTTCAATCCTGGCCTCACACTCACGCGGAGCATTCCTGGCATTGGGAGCAATGACCATATTCCTTTGGTTAAAAAGTAAGAAAAAGCTGCCATTGGGGATTGTGATTGCTCTTGCCATCCCACTACTTATCGGCTTCATGCCCGAAGAATGGAGCGCGCGGATGTCAACCATCCAAACCTATGAGGAGGATGCATCCTCAATGGGTCGCATCAATACTTGGTGGATGGCCTTTAACCTCGCTAAAGATCATCCTATCTTGGGTGGCGGGTTCCAAATCTATGAGCCAGCATCATTTGCGCTCTGGGCCCCTAATCCAACAGATATTCATGCAGCTCACAGTATCTATTTCGCGGCCCTGGGTGAGCATGGTTATGTCGGCCTGTCCTTGTTCCTAACATTGCTATTACTTTTCTGGCGCTCAGGAAGTGCGGTCATCCGCATGAGTCAAGGATCGTCCGAACTCACTTGGGCAGAGAACCTAGCGCAAATGCTTCAAGTTTCTATTATCGGATATGCAGTCGGTGGCGCTTTTCTCAGCGTTCTATATTTCGATGTCTTATATTACATTATCATGTGCATGGTGCTGTTACGGACGATTGTCGAGAAGGAGGTCCATGCCACCTCCTTACCCTTTGGCAGAGTGCTTTCTGTCGCGCGAACCTCTGCTAACGGAATCAATTTAATTGAGAAGTAAGCAAGAGGAAATAGCCTCCAAAACTCTCACGGCAAGATAAAGCTATTCAATTAAAACACGTCGCGGTTCAAGCTAGTTCATACGTAAAAATTTATCCATCATTAAGACATAAAAATGTTATTCAATTCGCTTGAATTCGTTTTCGCATTCATGCCGATAGTCTTCGCTGGCTTTCTCGTTCTTGGACGAATGGGGCTCGGACTTTGGAGTTGTGGATGGCTTGCACTGGCCTCAATCTTTTTTTATGGCTTCTGGGCTCCCGAATACATACTGCTATTGCTAACCTCGATTATTGCAAACTACTCGTTCGGCGCAGTGATCCAAAAATCATTGTCAGAAAACCTGAAAACACGAGGAAAAATGTGGCTCGGATTAGCAATAGTCCTTAACTTATCGGCACTTGCCTACTTTAAATATATCAATTTTCTATTTGCTAACCTAAATTTGGCACTAGATACACCGCTGGTCTTTGCCGAGGTTATCCTGCCGATTGGCATCTCTTTTTTTACATTTACGCAGATTGCCTATCTGGTCGATACATACCACGGCAAGGTTCGTGAGACTAACCCGATCCATTATCTTCTGTTCGTCACCTACTTTCCTCACCTAATTGCTGGACCAATTCTGCATCATGCAGAAATGATGCCTCAGTTTCGGAAGCGGAAAACATTCACATTCTCTCGCGCCAACTTTCTTTCTGGTTTATTGGTTTTCCTGATCGGTTTATTCAAAAAAGTTATTCTCGCTGATGGGATTCAACCTTATGTGGGGCCTGTTTTTGATGCACCACTTGGCCAGACACTAACATTTGTCGAAGCTTGGGGTGGTGCTCTTGCGTATACACTTCAACTCTATTTTGATTTTTCGGGCTATTCCGATATGGCTATCGGACTCTCCAGAATGCTCAACATTGAACTGCCCTTGAATTTCAACTCGCCTTATAAGGCTAAGAATATTTCAGATTTCTGGCGCCGTTGGCATATGACTTTATCTCGTTTTCTGCGGGACTATCTTTATGTTCCTCTTGGCGGAAACCGCTGCGGCAAGACACGGCGATACGCGAATTTGATGCTGACTATGCTACTTGGCGGACTCTGGCATGGTGCCGGCTGGTCATTTGTGGTCTGGGGCGGCCTTCACGGTATTTTTTTGGCGTGTAATCACGCGTGGCAGTCAGCCACCCGGGGCATTTTGGGTAAAGTCTATATTCCTGGATGGATTCTTACCCTGGCCTCAGTTGCAATTACTTTTCTTTGCGTAGTAATTGCTTGGGTTTTTTTCCGTGCAAAGGATATTGGTCATGCAATTCGTATATTAGATGCAATGACCGATATAAGCCGTCTGTCGTTACCGCTCGACTCAATTATTTCGAGTTTTTTCTTGAGTATCACACCCAACATTCCTAGTGCATCACTTGCTGCATTTGGCGGTGATCGGCAGTTTGCTTGGACTCTTATTCTCCTCTTCGCAGTCTGGGCACTGCCAAATACGCAACAAATGATCGCTAGACTCGCATCAATTTCATGGCCATCAATTGTAAAATTTCCTGAAGTTGCTTGGTTCATCATCGGTGCAACTAGTTTCTTGGTAGCCTTGGTCTTGGTAATCAATGAGACGCGTGGTGTATCAGAATTCATCTATTTCAACTTCTGATACATAGATCCGGAAAACACAAATGCGATCAATCAGAGTTGTACTTTCCATTCTTGCGGGTTTTCTGGCCTCGCTGTTGTTAGCAGAGTTATCGCTGCGAACATTGCCGGTAAGTATGGGGTTATATCGAACCCAAAAACACGATGCCTGGCCTCTCCATGCTTATGGTCCAAACCAAAACTTCAGTTACTCGATGACTTGGCAGATGCTTCATCCAAACCGGGGGAAAACTAATAATTATGGTCAAATAGCGCCCTTTGACTACATACCAGATTCACACCCAGTTGTTGTAATTGGTGATAGTTTTGTCGAAGCCTTGATGAATCGCTTTGAAGACACCCTTCAAGGCGAATTGGGAAGACTGCTTAATCCTAAGATCTCAGTCTACGGATTAGGGTTTTCAGGTAATAGCTTAGCCGAATATCTTTCACTAGCAAGAATGGCCAAGTCAGAATTTTCACCAGTTGCGATGGTATTTTTAATCATCGATAACGACATCAAGGAAAGCTGGAGTAATCGCATCGGCCATCGCTACTTCCAAGTAAATCAAACTGATATCCAAGAGGCTTATATGCCGCTTGATAATGAAGGCTTCGCGCAAAAAGTCAGGTCTCTCGTCGGCGACAGCGCCCTCTACCGATATGTTCAAGTTAATCTTGGGTTCACCTTGGAGGGTGTCATTGCAAGGCGCATCCAAACCAAACCTGAATCGGTTCAAAAGGCATCACCAGAGGCAGAAGAGAAGTCAAGGAGAACAGTTGAGTATTTCCTAACGACGCTTTCTATAGCATCAGGCATTCATCCAGAACGTCTCGTTCTGGTTTTTGATTCAGACCGAGAAATAATCTATGACTCGTCGAATGTGCCTCGTCGTGGACCAGACTCACCAGAAGTTCAGACTTTTTTTAAAGCGCGAGCAACTGCACTTGGTTTCAAAATTATCGATACAGCTTCTCTTTTTTCTAGGCACTATCAACTGCATCACAGAAAATTTGACTACACACCAACCGATCGGCACTGGAACGGGCTTGCACATCGGATAGTGGCCAACGAGGTTTGCAAGATACTAGCTCTCAAAACTGAGCCTCAATGCGAAGAGTTAATGTCGAATAAAATGACTGCAGTAGATTCAAAATGAAGAAAGGAAATACTGCATGACAAATGCTAGTTATAACGATCGACTTGAGGAATCACCGGGCCAGAGTTTCGTGTCAAACTCCCGTGCAGCCATTTTCTTTTTTCTCACACTAACAGCAATTTTTGGCTGCAGTTCTGTATTTGCAGTCTATCCATTCACAGATGCTGAATATGCAATGCTTCCTGAATATTGCCATCATCAGGGTAATGTTTCAGAAAATCACCGGGCGACAAATGCGGCAGAATGGAGAGTTACCCTCGGTGAAGACTATGAACCAATTCATCATTGGTGCGCTGTCTATATGTGGATGGGACGAGCCCATAAATTCGGCGTCAGTAGCAATGAAGGCAAGAGTATGCTCGGTAGAGCAGAAGCAGACACAAACTATTTTTTGAAACGTATGGGGCCGAATTCACCGCGTGCGGCCGAAGTGTATACCAGGCTTGGCGAAATCTACTTACTACAAGGAAAGCCCAGGGAAGCGGAGCCCGCATTTAAACGTGCTCACGAAATAAACCCGGCGCGGTGGCAACCCTATCTCATCTGGGCGCAATATCTTTACAAAACTGGACGAGTCGCCGATGCACGAAAGGAAATTTCCACGGGACTCGAATATACCCCTGAAAATAAGGCACTCAAGTCATTTCTTACAGAAATTGATACTGGAAATAAAGATAGCAGAAAATGAAATATGAAATATGAAATAAATACAATGATGAAAAAATCAATTGTTCCGAGCAATAGACGATTATGTCCGCCACTCAAACAAAAATTGATATGCCAGTCATTGCAAGAAATGCCGCCAAAATGATGCCATGGAAATTTCTAATGCAGTGTTTATCGCCTGGCAGAGGGCGCGGCAAGCTGCTCGTTTTCATATTTCATAGAGTACTTGCGAGACCGGACCCGCTTCTCGCAGGAGAGCCCGATGCAATCACATTCGACTGGATGGTTCGTTTCATCAGTCAGTCGTTTAACGTACTCCCCTTCGGCACCGCGGTGGAACAGCTAAAATCTGGCGATCTGCCTGCAGGTAGCGCGTGCATTACCTTCGACGATGGTTATCGCGACAACTTCGATATTGCATTGCCTATTCTTCAACGGCATGGAGTACAGGCAACATTTTTCATTGCCACAGACTTCCTCGATGGCGGCCGGATGTGGAACGATGATGTGATTGAAGCAGTGCGTAACATAAACGAATCGAGCGTAGACTGGGCGGATTACCGTCTGGGAAGCCAAGATTTGTCGACGCAGACAATGCGTTGTCAAAGTTTAGGGGCTGTGCTCGGCAAGCTTAAATATTTCCCACATGAGGAACGAGCCATTTTCGCACGCCAAATCGCCCGTCGGGCAGGCGTTTCTGAACGATCAGATCTAATGATGAGTTGTGAAGAAGTTAGAGGACTGCGTACCGCCGGCATGGAGGTTGGGGCTCATACCCGAAGCCATCCCATCCTTAGCGGGCTTACCAATGACCAAGCAATGTCCGAAATCAGTGGTGGCAAAACTGATTTGGAAGTAATTCTTGATGAGTCTGTTAATGTTTTTGCCTATCCCAATGGCAACCCTGAGCGTGATCTAAGTTCACGTGATGTCGAGTTAATTGCCGCGGCAGGTTTTAGTGCTGCGGCAACTACTGCTTGGGGTGTTGCAACACGTAAAACGGACGCATTCCTGATCCCTCGATTTACTCCGTGGGATCGAACCTATCACCGGTTTGCCGCTCGAACCGTTCTTGCACTTACAAAATAGCTAGAAAATAGAAAACCATACTTTCATCAATCGACTTTGCCACTTCGGCGGCCAGCCACAGCGAATATACCTATCCCGGGCATCTCCCAAGTTTTTGCCTTTATTAACTCTTCATAGAGGCGAAGGTGTTTCCTGATTTGCAATGGCTGGCGAAGCAACGACTTCAGTAAACTGATTCTGGATGGACCCAAATAGTCAGCTTTTCCCTGCCAACCGGGTCGAAGTACTCTCCGAGAAAAGACCAAATCCGTGAAACCTGCCTCGTGAAGAAGCTTTTCGATTGATTCGGGAGAAAAGTACCAGCGATGATCAAGTTGGTATATCCAATGTTCACATCCACCATAGACCCGGTCTACACTCTTGAAATTTCCTGTCTCAACCAGTAGCCAACCATTCTCACTAACAAAAGGCGCTGCGCGAGCTATAAGATCAACTGGATTTTCGGCATGTTCGATAACATCCCATAGGGTGACCACATCAAATCGCGAATCAATAGCGATATCATCAATGGTTCCCTTGATTGCATTGATTGTTGGATAAGCCAACAGTCTGGCGCAATCCAATGCAGGGTCAACTGCCGTGACAGCCCATCCCGCCTCAGCCGCGGCCTGCGCAAAGATTCCCGACCCTGCACCAATGTCGAGTAAGGTTTTATTGGTGCAAGGCAGTTCCGCTGCGAACTCCAGTTCCAAATCAGAAATTTGCCTTTTTTTCACCGGATTAAAATAGTCATTTATTCCTTGTTCTGCTTCGTTGTAGGAATTTTCAAAAAATTCACGGCTCTCATCCGGACTTCTCCCTAGTGGATATTGCCAAGCGAATGAACAAGCACCGCACTCTCGAATTTTCACTACAGCCTTATCGGCAGTATCGAAAGCTCGCGCGCCATATTCAGCCAGCAAAGGCGATCCACAAATTAGACAATGCTCGCTTGCCGGATCAAAATTTCTCTGGCTCATTTTTACCTCAATACTCAAATGTTGGATACTTTGCGAAAATTTGTCTGCAAGTATTAGCTGGCGTTTGGGACTTTAAGAGTTTCCAATTATTTCATAACTCAATCGATTTAGAACAAATGCATTAACATAAAATCTGTAATGAGTACTGCAATGGAAGAATTAATGAGTCAAATCATGTGGCTTTAGAAAACTTTCTTGGCATAGTCTCATTCAGTATTTCGTGAATCGAACAAGAAACCCACGCAACATCCGCTTCAGTCATCTGGACTCTACTAGGCATTTCGACAAGTCGATTAGCAATTGAGTTAGTGTCAGAAATACCTTCCTTCTCCGTCCAAGGTGGGTATGCAAGACGAGTTGATATTTTCCGACTCTGCAGACCTCTACGCACAATAAAAGCAGTCTGTGGATCGGTAAACTCGATAAATATTCTGGATAAAAATCGGCCTGGAGCATGCTGAGGTATTTTTATCGCTGAGATTTTGCTTAAAGCAGCTGCATAGAGGTCGGCCACCCCCCTTTTTAGGGACAAAACCTGCTGCAACCTCTCAAGCTGAGCGATAGCTATTCCCGCCTCCAAATTACCTAAAAGTGCGGGCGAATAAGGGCTTTTATTGAATCCAGGTAAAATTTTGTTTGCAATTCGGCTCACATAGTACCCTGCTGAACCCAGCTTGCCTGCCAGCAGATACTCGACGACAAACAGGGTAAATGACGTCAAACGATTGAGTGGTGGCCTTAGTTCTGAATACGATTGCAGTGAGCTTGGATGAAAATTAACGTTGTTGATCAGCAGCAAGCCGCCCGAGCCACGAATTCCGGTCACCACCGTCTTCGATTGCGCAAAGCTGACGATACCGAGATCGCCGAAGGTGCCCAGCATTCGGCCATCACTGCACACCCCCACGACCTGTGCGGCGTCGTCGATCAGGAAGACACCAGCGGCACGGCAGCGGCGCTCTATTTCTCCGATGCGAGCAGGGCAGCCGTACATGTGGGCCGCAACGACCGCAAGGACACTATCATCTAAATTCAGATCGTCAGGGTCCAAGTTGAGGTCGGCACCCACTTTAACTGGCCACGGCTCAAGGCCAAGGTCGCGCACAACGTCAACTGCACTGGGACAAAGATACTCTGGCATCAGAACTCGCCGCCGCTCGGGCCGGTGCATTGCGAATACGCCAAGAGCAAGTCGCAAGGCCGTACGTCCGGCGTTTACCGGCAAGACCGTGGATTGCCCATAAATTGTCGCAAATTTACGTTGAAGTTTCGCGACATTAGGTCCGACCCGCACTTGGCCAGTCAAGATGGAGCGAATTACCGACAGGTACTCGCGCGCGCCCCATACGGCGAATTGCATGGGCTGCGCATGTTTATTCACTGTGCAGAACTGCCTGCCAAGTGGGTGCGAATAGCCTGCCAGCGCATGCCTATTCGTTCCCTCATCCATTGGACCCAAGGCATCGGATCGGAGACCCGGAAGTAAGCATCGACCACTGTGAGATCGAGCAGACCGCGCGGTGTTGAGTCCGGTTGCTGCTCCTGCGACCAGCGGTCGATAAGTGGCTCCCGCCATGCTTTGTCCCGCACTGGCCGCGAAATTGGCTGTACCGGCAGACCAGTCTCAAAATAATACGCAGCTAGCGGAATATTTACTCCGTTAAGTGTGGCAACCTCTTCCTGAAAGTCCGTTCGGGCGACAGTTGGTTCGATCATGTAAAAACGCCCGTCTCGGCGGTCACGCTTGAATTCCATGCTACCCATGCCGGTAAACCCCGTCTCGGCGAAAAACCTGGAGGTCAGCGCAGCGAGTTCGTCCGCCACCTCCCAAGCCGCCGTGCAACTGGCAGTTCCGCCGATGCGTGGTGGCCAAGAGCGTAGCTTGCGTCCGGTAAAAGATGCGACAACTCCCCTATCACCGATGTATTGCAGGCAAAAGTAGATGTCATCATCCCCCCCATCGATCCATTGCTGAACGACGAGATCGGCGCACACCGGCGCAATCTCACTGTAGCGCTTAGCAGCTTCGTCTGCACTCTGGACTACGTAAGCTTTGGCAAACCGCGCACCATACGCATAGTCCTTGGCGGATGGCTTGAGAACACACGGATAGGTTAGCTTCACTAGCTTAGGAAGATCTGCCGTGGACTGCAACTGCACAACCGCAGGAATAGGGGCGTCAGTTGCCTCTGCCAACTCTTGGAAACCCTGCTTATGCATTAGCGCCATCAGGCGATCATGTGCGGGGAGGCGAAAGCGGTAGCAAGCGAGTAGTTGGTCACGGTTCTCGGAAATAGTACGGACAGTCTTTTCTTCAGTGACAAAGAGGACAGGTTTTTCCGGGAATTGATTAGCCAATTTGATCAGCGTCTTGACCAGTGCCTCCCCTTCTGTTTTTTCTACAAGGACTTTTCTACCATACCTTGAGCAGGCAGAAAGAGCGCCAAGGTCGGTAACAACTTTGATCACGGGAACCCCTGCCATTCCGAGACTGCGTACAATTCCGAGCGCATTTAGCTCGTCTCCGACAACAACGGCAGTTGTTATATTCATTTGAACCTCAGACATTGTTGAACGGGGCGCTGCACTGATACCTACACTACACGAGTTAACCAGGATTTATACGGAGCTTTGTTACCTAGTCAAAGCCCCAGAAATTTGCGAGTGTAGAGAAAAAATCGTAACCCACCGGGCTGGCAAAGGCTTTTCAAATGACATTTAAGCGCCTTCTTTCTTTCACTTGTCTGAAGACAATTACTCGAGAGATCATGTAATGCTGAACCATATTTTCGCCTAACTTTTGGACGGATATGTGACGGCAAAGGGAGAGCAAGAATTCGTGCCATCACGTCAGCTAGCGCAGAATTGTAGTTGGTCGACTTTGAAACCGACCCATCGGTGTCGTTGATTACATAAGAAGGGTTGTCTACAAAAGCCACCTCATGACTTATGGCTATTTTAAATGCAAGGTAAGTCCATTCTGCATATTCAGGAGCATCTTCAAAGAAATGAACATCAATTTTTTTAGCTCGATATAAGCCACCGCATGAAGTGAGCCAATTGTTGTCCAGAAGTGCTAAAAATGGGTCTCTCTTCGCATCCTCTAAGTTGTGCGCGCTGATGCTACGCATTTCGCCATCGAATCGGTAACCATTACTGACAACAAGATCTACCTGATCACTCAAACGCATGACATCAAGCCTAATGCGCAAGGCATGGGACAGATATTCATCATCGTCGTCGAGAAAGGAAAAATAGGGCGTTTCCACGAGGCTGCGTCCGACGACATGCGCATTGACAAGACCACTAGTCGCTTCCATGTGAAGTTTTATCCCCTCAAGTTTCTCTAGCTGCTCGACCAACGATGGATCGAAGCGATTTCCATTCACTACGACAATTGGTATTGCATGAACCCCCTCCTGAGACAGGATGCTGTCAATTGCTCGAAGCAAGGATGCGTGCCGCTTAGCTTCAGCGAGGGTAGGAATGATTACCGAGATCGAATTTGCATTTTCAGCCATGGTTATTTCTTGCATGCATTAACCTTTGAACGTGTTCAAGCAGGAATTTTTCAGTCCCCTGCGGCCGACCCGCAATACTCCAGGTTGTAAGCAGCACCAGTGAATAAATGGTGGCACCCAAGAGAGTCTGCACGATGAGCGCGAGAAGTTTTGTGTCCGGTAGATTAGGGGCTACACCAAGCAGTACAACGACCATAGCCAATGTTGCAATAACAGGGCGCACCAATTGAGTCAGAATCTCGCGGCGGGTTATTGGGAAGAGCGCAGCCAAGCGGTCAATGAGGAGAATAAGAAATACTGCCGCAGCAGCGGCCTTGGCGATGGCGATGCCGGTCAATCCATAATCGATCAGAGCCCATGATCCGCCCAAAAATATAAGCAATTGTATTACTGTGAAGAAAGTCAGTAATCGTACCTGCCCAATCACGACGAGCATATTTCCTGGTAAACCAAACAGCGTTCGAAAGACGCTAAAAACTGCCAGGATTTGAATGATCGGAATGGCGTCGTTCCATTTTTCACCCAATAGAAGTGGAACTAGGCGTTCAGCCAGCAGAGCGACACCGATGCCAGCAGGAACGGAAAATGTAGCTAGAAAACCTAGCGCATTTAGGAAAGCATGTTTTAAGCGTTCCGGTTCACCCCGCAATTTGGCAAAACCAGGAAACAGGACACGGGAGATCGGAAAAATCAATTCCGTAGTGGGCAACTCAGCAATTTCCGTCGACACTGCGTATACGCCTGCACTCTGTGCCCCCAGCTTGGCACCGATAATCAGTTGATCGACCTGATTACTAGCGTAGTTAGTAATATTTTGAATTAGCATCCATTGAGAGAAAGACCAGATTTCTCGAAATTTTTCCAGCGATGGCTTGGGCCTATATGGGTGCACCCAATAGCTGAAAATACTGGCGATTACGTTGCTGCAAATCGTCGCGATAACCAGCGCCCAATAATTGCGTAAATACCAAGCCAAACCAACATTAAGAAAAAAAGTTACGACGCGAACCGCAACGCTGTACGCAACTTCCCTGCGAAACTGCAACTCTCTGCGCAATAGCACCAGACCGATGCTGGATAAACCCCGAATGACAATACCTAGAGCAATCAGAGGGAGCAAGGTGGTAACGCGCTCATCTTGATAATAGGCGCCGGCCAACGGTGCGCAGGCGGCCAGGATGCCAGCAACCAGGAGCGACTGAATGACGCGTATTGTCCAAGCCGTGTGCAGATGGGCGTCAGTAAGTTTGGGAGACTGAATGATCGCCGTCTCGACGCCAAACTCGAACAGAATCTCAGTCAGCCCAATGATGACGAAGCACATCGCGAGCAAACCAAAGTCCTCGGGCGCCAGTAGGCGAACGAGAATCAGCGTACTGACGAAGCCGATCCCGCGCATGATCCAGCGACCCGAGATCACCCAAGCAGATCCCTTCAACAGGCTGTTACGCAGCGATGGTGTACTGTTCGGGGACTTCGAGCCTGTCACTGCGATCGATCCATCACCGCTAGATTGCACACGGGTTTGCCGTTGATCGCTCAACCGCGCGAATCAAGATCAAATTCCATCAGGTTTGAGTCGATACAGAACTTTGCTGCCCAGTTCAGGTATTCAAATCTGCCATAGTCACCATTGACCGGGAACGCACCACGAACGCCACCGACAACGTCTGGGTCACCAGTCAGGTGAATCGTTCGCCTGACATAGCGATTAGCTCGCTTCGCTGCTTCGATATATTCATCCTTGCCAATGATGTTATGTAGCAAGAACCAACAGGCTGCAATTTGTACGGTTCCAGTCAGACAAACCCAATCAACCGTAGGTTTCCAGTTGTGGTCGAGACGACCTGCAATACGACCATCTGCCTCAATGACTTTGAGTAGCGCGTCAGCGGTTTTTTTGGCTGCCACTAGAAGATCTGCTTCGCCAGAGAATCGGTAGGCTTCAATCAAGCCACGCAGTACGTAGCCGATGGTATGGGTAAGCGGTTGAGCAGGCTGTTCTAGGCAATTACTGGCAAACCAGCCATTTTCTGATTGTTTGGTCAGCGCCCAGCGCACCTGCTTGAGCCCAGCTTCACCAAACCCTTGATTGGGCGACAGGCGTGCTGCTTCGAACAACCCCCATGAGACATGGGTTTCATAAGCTTTTTCCCCTGGAGCTGCGAAGGGTGTGGCGTACTTGCGCCAACAGCCGTCTGCATCCAGCGAGTCACGCAGCCAGGCAGCGGCTAGATTCATCGGTGCCTGGTAAACATCACCGAAGCGACGAACCCCGGCGGCTAGGCCCATCAGAATTTGTCCTGTATTGAAGGTAACAGGTACATGGGGACTGGCATCGACCTTGCCACCCTGGAAACCGCCTTCGGGGAACTGGATTGAAACCAGCCAGTCAAGCATGCGCTTGGCACAATCCGCCAGATCCTGATCGTTGGTTCGGTCGGCATAATCGATAAGCGTCGGAACAATGTAACCGGAGGTTTCCGGGTAGGAACTTGCCCAACCTTTGATCAAACTGAAATCACGCGCAGATCCGCCGTCACAATAAATTGACATGTCTTGTGAGCGTTTCAGCCATTCAATACCCGCAGCGGCGACTGTAGTGGGCCCAGCGTCGTATTCGGGCAGGCCGGCGCGATCTTGCTGTAGTTGGAGCTTAGCGCCTTCCGGGAGCTGGTGCTCGTCGATGTAACGTGCTTTGAGGCGTGATGCGATGTTCTTCAATCCCATATCAGTTCTCGATTTCAGGAAGTAAGTTGGTTGAGTAGTTTGGCAAGCTCTGCACTGCGTGCCTTGCGTGAATTCTGCGCCGCTGCTTCCTGGGATACGCCACGACGGTCGCCTTTTTTTAGCGCATCAACGAGGCTTACCAAGGCTTTTGCAATGCTTTCTGCAGATGCAATATCGACAATATCCGGAACACCAACATCTCTGAGCATATTCGCGCTTATGCCTAGCGGGTCGACAAGGGCTAATATGGGCCTTCCGGCACGATAGTATTCATAAATTTTGGCAGGTATTTGGTGATTGCATACGCTGCCCTGAAATAGGAGGAGGCCATCGGCACGCAACATTTCCTGAAGTGCCTCGCGGTAGGTAACCATAGGTGCGAGCTGAACGATATCCTCGATGCCAAGTTCATTGATCATGGGTCGGTATAGGTCGTCGCTACCGGTCGCTCGGAGAATAATCTGTAAGTCACCACTACTAATTTGACCTGAGCGCTTCAAAGCGCCCAGCGCAGCAAAAAACGGGCGAGGATCACGCTCCTTGGGATAGAGAACACCACTATGTACCAAGGTTATTTGTCCCGGAGAACCCAAAGGTAGAGGCTCTAGTTCTGTCTCTGCATTCTGGAAATTCTCTTCATCGAAACCATTTTCGATAACTGCCCAGTGCGAGTCGTGATAGTCAGGATAGCGCTCTGCATACATTTGCCGGGTTGGCTCGGTGGTGAATACAGCTGTCGTGCAGTGGCGAACCACTTCTTGTTCTAGTTTTCTTTGGACTTTCCACGTCAAGGGATCTCGCGGATAACCCTCCTCGGTCATCGAGTCCCGAAAGTCGGCGATCCAGGGGAGACCACTTCTTTTTTGAAGACTTAGCCCAATGCGGTGAGCTGTGGCAATTGGAAAAGTGGACATGATCGCAGCTGGTTTATAGCGCTTGATCATGCGCATTCCTGTCCAAACAGCGCCCGGCCACCAACTGATCCAGCGATCCGGTTGTGCCATTCGATGAAGATACTTCCCAGCGATTGATAGATGGCGCGCGGTATCAAGCCCAAAAGCACGTTCGACGATCACATCCTCAGGAATCTCTTTCAGCTGATCCGGACTGGTGATTTCGTATGCAGTAGGCGATATCGTAAGTACAAGCGGGTCCCACCCATACTCTTGCAGGTAAGTGCAAAATTTGAGAGTGCGCTGAATGCCACTACTGAGCCTGACAGGGGGAAAATGATAGGCAATGATCAGTAGTCGTTTGTTCTTTGGCATGTCAGTCGATTTTCTTTATGGGTTGTCGCAAATGGCCCTGGCACAACATGAGAATTGTGCTTCCTTGGTGCGCCTGTTTTATGATGGCTTTTGTGACTTTGAGATGTTTTTCACCGGACTACACACAGCCCGTGATGAATTTTGAGTATTCTATTGTTCGACACTCCCTTGGTCCATGAAAAATTACACGGATCGGGTTCGATATGAATTTGGGTGGTCAAAATGCAGGGGATTACCAATTTAGGATTGCGGTGCAAGGGTCCCCCCCTGAAAACTAGCGGGAAATTTTCGTCTCCATTACTCGCGTTGGATCCAAGATGCTAATTCCAAAGAGATTTTTTGTAATTAACTCGGCGACCAACTGAATTGCATCGCCATTCCAGTGGCCGTCGTAAGGTCCAATCTCCAGTATTTGGCCTGAGGTTTCAACATACTCTCGGAAAAGCGATGTTGGGTCGAGAACGGTTGCATGAATAGCGTGAGCTGCGCTCTTAAAGAACTTGAGTTCATTACTTTCAGTTGCTAATTGATCTGAAAGGTGGGCTCGGTCCGCATCAATCAGAAAAATGAATTGTGCATTTGTAATTGTTGAAAGCTGTTTAAAAAAATTAAAAACAACCTGCTGACTTGCCAATAGTGGTAATGCTTGGTTAGAGCCTGTTTTTTCTTTCGATTCTTTGGGAAAAAAATTTCCGACGATTTTCGAAATATCAAATCTAAGCTGCGAAAAAATATACTGCGCCAAAGATGATTCTCGGAGAAAACGCTTAAATAAACTCGGGGGTGATTGAATCTCTATTCTTGGTAAGAGTGTCTGAGCATCAATGCAGGGGCCATGTATGTTTCCTGATCCGCATACAGCTTCCCTGACATCGGCACGAGATAGTATGAAAACAAATGATCGTGTGCCAAATTTCTCAGCCGAAAATTTTGCACGTTCTGCATAGTCAAGCAGGCTTGATCCTGGGCCACCAAACGAATAGACAGGTGTGTCCACGAGTTTGGCTTCCAACTGGGTGGCAAGCCGTTTGTGGGAAGGCAACATGTTTGCCTCGACAAAACTGTCACCGATCAGCGCAATCGCTCGCGGGTCATAGACAAAATCACGATCAGCCAAGAAGCCAAGATTATTGGCACAGTTGTACTGTGAATTTTTCAGATCCCAACCGGTAGCGACAGTAAAGCAGTGACTAGCCGGGTACGTCAGGATCAGCGGGTGAATATAGTAGCCACTACGGGTCGCGGTCGGCCCAGGCAAAATTCTGAAAAGGGCCTCCATAAAAGCCAGTACGGCAACAGTGCCCATCACGAATAGCAAAAGCTGCCTTTTCATCAGAAATTAAAATAGATGAAGGCACTCACGCTATCGCGAGTGCTGTTGATCAAAATCAGAAAAATACAGCAGGTCAACATGGCACCTAGTACAACCCCAACTAATCCGGCATGGCTACGGCATCGTCGTAGTGCCACCTCGCCGATCCGATTGCTGTTAGGAGCAAGGAAAGCTATAGCCGCCAGTACCACAAGCCAGCAAACACCGCGCCCTGTATCAAGACCTTGATTCCATAAAATGCTATGAACTGCAGATGGCCAGTCGTGATTCGTAATGAATGATACCAAGCCCGAAAGAACTCTAAGGGCAGAGGGGAAGTCATTTGCCCTAAAGAATATCCATGCGACAACCACACTGATGAAGGTTAGTAGCCAAGATAACAATCGAAAAGTGATTGTGCCACTCACCTTTCCCAAGCGCTTTCCAAAAATTTTCTGGAATGCATGGTTGATTACCAAATAGATCCCGTGTAGCGCGCCCCAGAATACAAACGTCCAGTTGGCCCCGTGCCATAGGCCGCCCAAAACCATGGTAAAAAGCAAGTTGACGTAGCGGCGAAACTGGCCCTTCCGATTACCGCCAAGTGAGATATACAGATAGTCGCGTAGGAAGGCAGAAAGTGTCATGTGCCAACGACGCCAGAACTCCGAAATGTTCAGTGCTTTATATGGTGAGTCGAAGTTATAGGGCAAGCGCACATTAAACATCCACGAAAGGCCAATTGCCATATCTGAATAGCCAGAAAAGTCGAAGTAAAGTTGAAATGTGTATGCCAGTGCTCCAACCCATGCTTCGATTGTGTCTGGTTGCTGACCGGCAGCAGATGCATCGAAAACAGCATCTGCATAGGGACTGATGCCATCGGCAAGAACGATTTTTTTGAATAGCCCGATCGCAAAGATAAACAACCCTGCCGCAATATTTGCAACATTTAACCTGTAGGTAGAGGTCTCTTTGAACTGCGGCATCATCTGGGCATGATGTAAAACTGGGCCTGCAATCAAATGCGGGAAGTAGGTCACAAACAAACCGTAGTGAACAAACCGGTATTCTTTTGTACCTTTCAAATACGCGTCGGCCAAAAAAGCAATTTGGGTAAAGGTAAAGAATGAAATGCCAATCGGCAAAATTATTTTTCCAAAACTCCAGTCGAAACCAAGCAGGGCATTGATATTGGCAAGGAAGAACCCAGCGTATTTAAAATACCCTAATAGGGTCAAGTTAACGGTGACACCCGCTATTAACCAGCGCTTGGCTTTGCGACGATTTTCAGCGTTATCGGAGACTGGATCCAGCTTGCCAATATTGGTGCCTATCCAAAAATTACAGGCTATTGATCCGAGCAGTAAAAATACGAATTCAGGCATCCAGTAACCGTAGAAGGCAACTGAAGTCACGAATAGCCAACTTGCTGCCCAGATAGGCGAATGACGGCCTAGCAGGTAGTAGCCCACAAAAACTAGTGGCAGGTAGCCATAGAAAAAGGCTGAACTGGTGAAGAGCATCGTTAGCTAGCGAATCTGCAGCGAACTACGGCTTTGCTCTTGAGATTGAAAATCCCGGGGCGTGCGCGTCCAACCACTGCTCCAGCATCATCGATATCCAGATCATTTCGCCAAAATACCCCGGGTGTTCATAGAGGCGCTTGGTTAGCAGGGTATCGACAAACTCGGCGCGCAGAATGCCGCGGTCAACCAAATTACGGACGGATTGTGAGGCGAGCTTTAGCAGCGCTTCGTTTCGGGTAGCCCAGACGCCAAAGGGTAGCCCGAAGCCTTGCTTTTTCTTGGTGATGATTTCATCAGGCAGAAAGCCACGCAGCGCTTCTTTGAAGAACCAGCGGAGTTTCAGGCCCTTGAGTTTGTAGTCGACAGGCAGGCGTAACGAGAAGGCCAGCAGGTCATCATCGAGCATGGGAAAACCGACATCGAGGCCGGCCAGGCGGGTTGTGCCACAGACTTTGGGGAGATCGCTTTCGGCCAGGGTGTAGCGCCAGTCAAAGGCAAGTTCGCGGTTGGTGTTGTTGGCGGTTTGCGCAGCCGCCCATACTTTGCGCTGATGTTGTAGGGGTGCCGAAATATCAATCTGCGCCAGGAAATCCTTGCCCAGCGCTTGTTCGATACCCAGCCGGGTGATCAGATTGTACATTTGCAAACGGTCCGGCATCGGAACGCTGGCTTGTTCAACATAGCTGGATGCCTTGCGGACTAATGGCAGGCTGCTGGCAAGGCTGGTGTTCAAGAGGGGTTCCATGATGCCGGTGCGTATTGCGCCGGGGATGTGTTGATACCAGTCGAAAACGCGCTGCTTGGCGTAACGGGAATTGCCGCCAAAAAGTTCGTCACCACCATCGCCCGCCAGGATACGAGTTACGCCGTCATCCTTGGCCATTTTGGCGCAGTAATAGGCGGGCAAGGCCGACGAGTTGCCGAAAGGCTGATCATAACTTGCTGCAACCATGGGAATACTGCGCACCAAGTCATCCGGCGTGACGTAGTACTCATGGTGTTCGGTATTGAACTGGCGCACCGCGATGTGGGCGAACTCCATTTCATCGTAGCCTTCAGCTTCAAAGCCGATGGAATATGTGGCGGCTGGTGTGCCGTGTGCCAGGCCAATCATGCCGGCGACAGTTGAACTATCGGTGCCACCACTCAGGAAGCAACCGGCTTTGCCGCCATCAAGTTGGCGTGCGGTAGCTTGTTGCAGCAGTGCGCGGAATTCGTCGCGTAATTGACCGAAAGGCTGAGGTGAAACCTCTGTAAATGCGGGTGTCCAGTAGGGTGCTACGGTCAACTGGTTATTTTCGAATAAAACGTAGTGTGCCGGCGGCACGCGGTAGATACCTTTGTAGATGGTTCTGGGCGATGGGATGGCGTGGGTGTAGAGATAGTCGAAAATAGCTTGCGGATCGATTTCTGTGGTCGAGTCTGCAAGTTGGTCGGCACGTTCGGCAAAAAACAACTGGTTACCGACTTGACGGTAGCAGAGGCTGCGGATGGCAAAGCGGTCGATGGCGAGGAAAGTTCTTCCGTCAGCAAGACGAAGTGCGACGGCGAAGTCTCCTGCAACCTGTTCTGGGGCTTTGGCGCCAGAAAGTTTAAATGCCTGATTCCAGGCGGCTTCTACGCCCTCTCGCGTTGCAGTTTGCGCCAGCGCTTTGTCATTGAAGCGTGGTTTGCCGCGGACAATAAAATCGGAATTGCGAGTCATGAGTGGAACCAGTTAAGTTGTGAACCAACTATGCCAAGACACAGTTTATGGAAGTCAGAATTCTACTTTGATATTTTTGCCGCACAAGAATCTATGCTTTTTGAAGGGTATTTCTATTACTCCGGCATTGCAGCCTTCGCGGGAGTGACTGCGGTTGATTTTTTAGAGCTACCCTGAGTCAATCGTCAGACTCGTTGTCCGTTTCAATGAGTACTTTTGTGACCTGTGGGGCCCCTGAATCCACAGATTCCACCCAGCATCAGAAGGAGAAAAAGAAAACGAGGTGCGTCAATAAGCGTGTCAAACAAACCAACCACTAAAAAGCCACTAAATGATGCCAAGGCGGCAGCGGCGGCAATGTCGCCTTGCAACGCACGGGATGAGGCACGTTTTATGGCGAGGATTGAAAATACGCATATCGCTATCAAGCCAAGCCACCCCAGCTCAAAAAGCACAGCTATCGGCAGACTTTTGACATGCCACTCCAAGTGACTGTCCGCAGAAAAGAACCAATTATCCATCTGGTTTGAGAAATCTCCATTGCGAAGCAGGTTGTTGCCAAAAATATCTTCCAGCCTGACGTTATCCACATCGATTCTCGTTTTCGAGATGCCGTTATAAAGCGCGAGTTTGATTGGCCGTTGAGAATACCAAGAGCTATCGCTTAACTGATCGGTGCGAATCTGGATGTTGAAATGGCGCCAAACCCCTGTTTGCTCGCCAGAACCGACAGAACTCCACACGCAGTTGGCGGAGGCAAGCAGCCATTTCTCGCATATGGCTATCGTGATTTCAGCATCGGGTTTGCTGCTTCGCAGGTCGAACTGCAGTAAGTACTTTTGCTGCGGCTCGACGGGTACGATTTGCTCAAGGTGGATTGCCCCGCCTGCTGTTAGGCGAAGAAAGGTCTCTTTATTTTCTGACACTAACTGGTAAGTTGCAGAACGAGTATCTTCCCCTGCCATTAAATAGCGCGTCTCAGGGTAGCGGCCAAGCCCCATACCAAATAACGAGGTGAGCCAATCCGTACGCCGGATGCTGAGGGCATCCTCCCAGTGGTGTTGACGAACCAAGTAGTCTTTATCCAGGGTAGCTATGCGGTCCTGTGCAAACTGGCCGGTGAAGACGGGAATGGCCACGGCAAGCATCGCCCCGGTAATCAGCACTATAAGCATGCTGCGGTGCTGCCATTGCCCGGACTTGAACAATGAGAAAAATAAAATAACGGCTAATGCAATGCCGAAGGCCATGTAGCCATTCCGTGAGAAAGTGACCATCAGCGCATAGGTTGTTGCAAGTGAAAGCAGTACTCCAAACAGTCTTATTCTCCAGTTTTTTGTTTTCAGAATCAGTAGAACAAGGAATGGTATTGCAGTGACCAAAAAACATTCAATGTAGGCGCCCCCCGTGTGCATGGATGAGAATGGGCCTGTAACCCGGTAATCGCTGGAGAAATCAGTTAACCCGCTAAAAGTTAAACGTTCCCAGAAAATACTGACTACGGTAAGCGCAAGACCCGTGACCATCCCTGTAACCAGCGGACTTTTGATGTCCATTTGAGCGGCAGCCATACGGCGCAGCAATTCAAGACTCAAGATGGCCCACAGCGCCCCTTTGCTGATTCGCAGCGCATTGAACGGGCTAAAGTAATTGGTGAAGGCGTTTGCATCAGGTATTTGCCAGGGCGTTAAACCGCGAATTGCACTAATCGTGAAACTAATCACCAGCAAGCTACTCACCAAGGCAAAAAGTCTATCGGCAGACCGCTTTTTGTCTTGGATTGGGTGGACCCGGACGTAACCGATGGCGAGACTGAGCATTATCAGAAGGTCAAACTCGTCCAGGAAAAAGCGCCCGCTCCATGGCGCCAAATCGAGAACCGGCAGCGCAGCGGGAATTATGGCAACGATGAAAACAGGGCGAACCCAAATTATCGCTGCACAAATACAGAGGGAAAAAAGAAGCAATACAGGTTGCGTTGGAAATGTTGCTGCCCAATAAGCGGCGAAAGCCAGCGATGGGAAGATGAGGAAGTTAGCCAAGCGACCACGGCGGGCTTTGTCTGCAGCGAGAGGGGGCCGCCGGCCAGACTGCAGCGCAGGATTCAGTTTTTGCGCGATCAGACCTGCCTCAATGTTGACATGGGACGGAGCGGAAGCCGCCTTGGAAAGCATCATCGCAAAATGAACAACACACCAACTGGCAAAGGCACCGAGCAAAATATTGGTTGGATCGGGATGCAGGTGTTGCAAAAACAGCTTGCCGGTTTCAACCATACTGGCAGCAAGCAAGGTAAAAATAGCGGCAAAAACTGGCGAGCCACGTTTGGCCCAAGTCAGGAGAGCGATGGGCAAATACATCAGACAAACACTAGCCAAACTGAAGAGTGCTTTGGCCTCGGTGGTGTAGTAGTGATAGTAGAAGGGTAAAAAATGTAGCTCTTCAAGTTGGGCAGCGGCATAAGCTGGCCCATTCCACCCGTGGGAAAACCAGCCATTGACTTGCAAAAGGGCGAGGAAATAAAGCGCACCAAGTGGCAGTGCATAACGCTTGATGAGTGAGGCGAGCCTCTCCGGGGACCAGCTGCTTCGGTGGTTCCACATTGCCAATCCACACCAAACACCGACAATTCTGGTAAGTACGGATAACCCCTGAGTTACGCCCGAGGCGGTGAATAATTGGGCCATTTCAATGAACCCGCCAAGTAACAGGCCCCACCAGATGGCTTGTTTTGCCTTTGCCGATTTAGCCGGCGCCTGGTATCCGAGAAACAAACCGAAGGGTACGGTCAGCGCAATTTCTGATAACAATTTAAGGGCCGGCAGTACCTTTCCCTGTGCATCGCCGGCGAGCAACCACCCCCAGTTGTCTCCCTGCAGCTTTTGCGCTAGCTCACTGCCTGAAAGCAGCAGGTCATAGGGAAAAAGGCTAAAGGCAATATAGGCGAGCAGGTAGGCTTCAAGAAGTCGCAGGGCCCATCGGCGGGGATTACTAAAAAGGGCATGGACCAGACTCTGAAACCAGTTTGAGTAGCGAGCCGCCAGCATTAGGCCGATCAGACTTCCAATGCACTCAGCCAGTAAATCGTTCAATGAAACCGTGCGTGGCGGGAAAAAAAGTTGGGTGAATTCGACACTAAAGGCAAGAACGAATGAAAAAATTGCGCTAACAAAAAAAAAGGGCACCCGCCAGGTGCTCGAGAATTTTTGTATCAGCAGATGCGCGGTGAGAAATCCAACGGGGACGTAGAGCACGCCATTGGCTATCCAGTCAGCACGGGACTCGACACCAAGTACCAGAAAGGGTATCTGTTGAAAAGCCGCCCACGCTTGGTCGATTGGGATGGACTTAAATTCGAGAGGAACCAGGCTCCCGTAAACGACGAAAAAGAGGTAGCCAAACCAGACCGAAAGTACGAGATTAAACCTAGACTTTGTCACTGGTGATGAGACCCATTAGACAATCGACCAGCGTGCCGACTGTCTCAAAAATCGCACCGTCCAGTTGATCTTCAGGAAACTCGAAATCAAACCTTTCTTCCAATGCGGCAACGATGTTTACGATTGCCATTGAGTCTAGTTGCGGCAAGGCGCCTGCCAGCTTTGTTTCAGCAGTGAAATTTAAGGCTTTCCCTTGAAGATTCAGTTCTCGGTCAAGTATTACCAACACATCGTTCAACAAATTAATTTTTCACTCCTACGCGATAAGTAAAACCTAAAAACTCATTTTAATATCGTCTTTCCGGGCTTGATCCGGAATTCAGCTCTACCCTCTGGATTCCCACTTTCTTGGGAATTAAAAATTTAAAAAAATTTCAATAAGCACTTACATTTTTATTTTTATAATTGCTAACCTAAAGATCAAGTGCGACGGTCTCTGAATATAAATAATCGATATCTGACGCTGCCAAGGTCGTACTTAAAAATTGCTTTGCATTAAAACCGGTTCTGATTGCTGATAGCTTGGGAACTTCAGTCAGCACTCGTCTTTCAACGTGCGTGCTCATCATGCCTTGCCTGAAGAAATACCAGCTCAAACAGCGCAAATATCGATTGAATGCCTGGCCATCGCTAATGTAGATAAGGTTTGAACAGGGCAAGCCTTTGAATTCACCCCGCTTGTAAATAATGTGACACCAGTCGTCTGGTTTGCCAACGATCACATGCTGCAGCCAGGAAAATTGGGCATGATCCTTCCATATTTTGAGCATTTCACCTTTTAAGCTGCGCTCAATTTCT
>ERZ724516.533-NODE-533-length-23794-cov-5.151733_pt1 | contig 23794 bp, 19 predicted proteins | sample MGYA00376049_ERZ724516 | MGnify/ENA primary metagenome ERZ724516 (study PRJEB28724, sample SAMN07190886) | activated sludge metagenome | isolation source: activated sludge of sewage treatment plant in Hong Hong | place: USA: Christiansburg, Virginia | collected... | reverse complement strand
TCAAACGCTCCGGGGACGACAACGCCGCCATTGCAGCAGTCGCCGCCGCCGATTGTCTGAACCGGGTTCTTGGGATCATAAGCGAAGCTGTCGGCCGGCTCATTGCCCGGCGCGGAGAATGACAGCTTGCCGTCGCCGAACACCGAGTTCGCCCTGCCGCCGGAGCGGAGATAGAGCCGCGTCTCCTGCGCTTCCTTCGGCGGCCATTGCTGCGATGTCTTCCACTTGTTGTCGCCCATCGAGTAGTAGCGGATCTTGGGCGTGGTCGCTGGGAAGGCTTCCGGCCTGGTCTTGAGGAAGCGGTCGAAGAATTTCCAGACCTCGCCATTCACGTCCATCGTTGCGTCGCCCAGTTCGCGGTCGCCCGACTTGAAGTTGGGACCAAGCGAACCGAAGGCGCAGTGAACGCTGGGGCCGACGATGGCGTACTGATTGTCGCGCGCTTCCGCATCGACGCCAGCCTTCGTGGCATGATTGTAGAGCGCGAGGTTCGGGCCGATCGAAACATCGTACCACGAGTTGTACCAGAGCGCAGGCACGCCCCACTTTTCATTGTCGTGGTAGAGGCCGCCCTTGAACCAGGCCGGATCATCGGGAAGCGCTCGCGCAATCAGCTCTTCGTTCGTGCCGGCAGGCTCGCCCAGCGAAGTGAGCATATCGGCGTAGGGAAGATGCCAGACCTGCTTGTTCCAGGTCACGTCCGGCTTCTTCGGATTGAGATCGCTGTAGGCCGACAAATACTGGCGCATCTTCGGATCGAGACCTTCCGGGATCTGCGCGCGCAGCGGGTTGTCAGTGTCGTAAAGCCAGATGGTGAAAAGCGTGCGGGGAACGCCGCCGCGATACCAGTTGCCCTGCTCGTGGAATTCACCGACGCGGCCGATGCCGGCGCCGGAAGCCATCGGCACCATGGCGGCGTGCGCGGGATGGTTGGTTGCCGCAAGCTGCAGCTGCCATTCGGCGGTGGACGAACAGCCGAGCGTGCCGACCTTCTTGTTAGACCACGACTGGTCGGCGATCCATGTCAGCGCATCATAACCATCGGTGCGCGGGTAGCCGAGAATCTCGAACTTGCCTTCGGAGAAATAGCGCCCCCGCTCGTTTTGCCCGATATACGCATAGCCACGATCGATCGCTTCAACGACTTGACGCAGCGAGCCGCCCTGCAGCGTGTTCATGTTGTAGGGCGTGCGCACGAAGATCGTCGGGACCGGACCCGTTGCATCTTTCGGGCGGTAGATGTCGGTCGAAAGATGGACGCCGTCGCGCATCGGCATCAGCACCTTGCGTTCGATCACCGCGCGGCGCTGCAGCTCGGCTTCGAGCGCAGGTTGGCTCCATTTCGAATAGTCGGTCGGCGCGTTGTCGCTGGCCACCGGCAGAGCGGAACTTGGCTGGACCTGAAGCGTCAGCGTCGCGGCGGCGAGAGCCGCAAGACTGAGACAGGCAAGGAAGGTCTTTTTCATGGAACGCCCCGGATCGAATTGGCAAAAGGCTATCAGCGTTGCGCCGCGATTGCCAAGCTGGCGACGGGAATGCCGTGACGTTGCCGCAACAGCACGAGGGATTCGGCTTGCGATCTTGCTCTGCGTGCCGAACGCGCCCCGTTACGCTGGGAATGGCGTTTCTCTCTTTATGTTTAGATAGACGAAAGCGGCGACCCGGACCGTTCGCAAGCCGAAACGGGCGGTCTATATGTCGGGCGATGACGACCCAGGCCGCACAGGACATCGCTGCAAAGACCCAACCCGCTGCTCAGATCGGGCGGGTGGTCTTCATCGCCTTTCTGGGTCTTGCAGCAATCGCCTGGATCGGGATTGCAGTGGCCGCGAATTCGCGCACGCCGGGTCTGATCGGTTTTGCCGCAGCCGTGTTTGGCGGATTCTTTGTCGCGCTGCTGATCGCGGCCGTGGGTGGCGGGATTGCCCTGAAACTTTCCGAACCGCGCACCAGTGCGCCGCCTTCACCCATGATGGGCGCCGACGAGCTGGGTGGCGAGATGCACGCGATCCTTACAGAACTCGAAACCTATCGTCAGCATGTCACGCAGCAGGTCAAAGAACGGTCGGCGTGGCGCGTGCCGGCTTGCGCGGGTGTAGGGCTTTGCATCTGGACGCTGACAGCGCTCGCAGGCGCACCGGGCGGAACGATGGATTTCATCGTGGTGATGGTCGTCGGTGGTTTCGTCGGGTATTTCTGGTCGGTGAAGGAACTCTCGCAACAGTATACGAAGCTCTATCGCGAGCGCGTTCTACCCCGGTTGGCGGCATCGTTCGGCGAGATCACCTGGCGCGACGCGGTGATGCCCGATCTGGCGCGACTCAAAGCCGAGCATGTGTTCCGTAGCTTCGGCGAGGCGCATGCGACCAACGAACTAGCTGGAACATATCGCGGACTACCGATCAACATTGTCGAACTCAAGTTGATGAGCGCCGAAGAAAAGAAGCGCGACGAGGCCGTGTTCGATGGCCTTCTCATCGACATCGACCTCAAGCGCGACACGGGAGCCACGACCGCTGTGGTTTCCGACGCAGGCGCGTTCGGCAATCTGCGCGATCGGCTCGACGCCAGCGGACGCCAGCGGGTCAAGCTGGAGGATGTGGACTTCGAGCGAGTCTACGAAGTCTATTCGACTGACCAGATCGCGGCGCGCGCGCTGCTCCATCCTGCCCTGATGGAGCGCCTGCTGCAGCTTGGCCGGCGCGGAGATTTTGGGCAGCCGGTGCTGCTGTGTACGGGATCACGGCTTACCGTTGCGACCCCCAAGGCCATGAACCGTGCGCTGTTCGAGCCGCCGGGCTTCACCAAGCCCGCGGCCAATCGCGAGACGCTGCTGAGGCTGCGCGGCGATATCGAAGCGGCGCTGGGGCTGGCAGACGCGCTGGTCGATCTCGATCACCGGTTCGGCGCGACGGCGCGCTGACGCCGGCTCCGGTGCGGCGCGCCTCCCAGTTGACCGGCCTGCACATCCCTCCTAATCCCCGCCACCCGGTGCATGTCGCCTTGATCGATGCACCCTACGACCCGGCCGGGGTTTGATCCCTCGGCGGCGCCAGGAGAGACGCGATGTCCCGCAAGAAAAAGGGCGAGCCGGTTCACGGCTGGCTGGTGCTCGACAAGCCCGAGGGCGTGACCTCGACGCAAGCCGTCGGCATCTGCCGGCGTGTGTTCAACGCGCAGAAGGCAGGACATGGCGGCACGTTGGACCCGCTGGCGTCTGGCATCCTGCCCCTGGCGTTTGGCGAGGCCACCAAGACGGTCGGCTACGTCATGGAGGCGGACAAGGATTACGTGTTCACGATCCGCTGGGGATCTTCGACCACCACCCAGGACCGCGAGGGCGCCGTGACCGGCGAGTCCGACGTACGCCCGACGCGTGAAGCGATCGAAGAAGCACTGAAGGGTTTCATTGGCGAGATTCAGCAGACGCCGCCGATCTACTCCGCGATCAAGGTCAATGGCGAGCGGGCCTATGATCTCGCCCGCGAGGGAGAAGACGTCGAGCTGCAGCCACGCACCGTGGTGGTGCATTCGGCCGCACTGGTGGATTGCCCGTCCGAGGACCTGGCTGTTATCGCGGTTACCTGCGGAAAAGGCTTTTATATCAGGGCACTGGTGCGTGACCTAGCGGCTGCCGTAGGGGCCGAGGGGCATGTGGCGGCACTGCGCCGGACGCGGGTCGGAGCGTTTTCCGTGGACACGGCAATTGAGCTTTCAATCCTGCAGCAAATGAGCGATAAGGCCGCGCTGGACGACAAGCTTGTTCCCCTCGAGACCGCGCTGGACGACATCCCGGCGCTGGCCATCACCGGGGAAGAAGCGTCCAGGCTCAGGCAGGGCCGAGAGATCGTACTTCTGCCCCATCAGGTCGAGGCGTTTCGGGAGATGCGCCGTCCTCGTCAAGTGAACGGGGAGGATGCTTCCCGCATTTGTCTGGCCACTGAAAAGGTGGGCGAAGAACAGCTTGGCGTTGCCCTGGGTGAAGTCCGGGCCGGCAGATTCATGCCGGTTCGCGTGTTCAACCAATAGACTGGCCCAAGCGGCCCAAGGAGAAACCCGATGTCGATCACGCCGGAGGCAAAAGCCTCCCTGATCAAGCAATTTGCCCGCACCGAAGGTGATACGGGCAGCCCCGAAGTGCAGGTCGCAATCCTGACCCACCGGATCAACTATCTGACCGGCCACTTCAAAGAGCACAAGAAAGACAACCACTCGCGCCGCGGCCTTCTCAAGATGGTCTCGCAGCGTCGCCGACTGCTCGACTATCTGAAGTCGAGAGACGAGGCTCGTTATCAGACGATCCTCAAAGAGCTGGAACTCAGGCGCTAGGCCGGGTTCCTACCCCACCCGCCGGCCCACCGGGGTCCGGCGGGTTTTCGTATGCAGAAAGAGAAATGACTGATGTTTGACATTCAACGTGTGACGATCGACTGGGCGGGCCGTCCGCTCACCCTCGAGACTGGCCGTATCGCGCGCCAAGCTGATGGAGCGGTTCTGGCGACCTATGGTGAGACTTCGGTTCTCGCGGCGGTCGTTTACGCAAGGAAGGCGAAGGAAGGCCAGGACTTCTTCCCGCTGACCGTGAACTACCTCGAGCGTTACTACGCGGCTGGCCGCGTTCCCGGAGGCTACTTCAAGCGCGAAGGCCGTCCGACCGAAAAAGAAACCCTGACATCGCGCCTGATCGACCGTCCGATCCGCCCGCTGTTCGCCGATGGTTTCAAGAACGAAGTGCAGGTCACCGTGACCGTGCTTTCGTACGACCAGGAAAATGATCCGGATATCGTCGGCATGGTTGCAGCCTCCGCTGCTCTCGTGATTTCCGGCGCGCCGTTCGCTGGCCCGATCGCGGCTGCCCGCGTCGGCTACAAGGATGGCGGCTACATCATCAACCCGACGGCCGAGCAGATGGAAGGCTTCGAGCTCGACCTCGTCGTCGCCGGCACGACCGAAGGCGTGATGATGGTTGAATCGGAAGCCAAAGAGCTTTCGGAAGATGTGATGCTTGGCGCGGTGAAAGCCGGCCATGACTCGTTCCAGGCGGTTATCGAAGCGATCATCCAGCTGGCGGAAAAAGCCGCGAAGGAACCGTTCGCGTTCGAGAGCCCGGATCACTCCGCGCTGCTCAAATCGATCCAGGACATTGCAGGTGCGGACCTTTCCGCCGCCTACAAGATCAAGGACAAGGGCGAGCGCCATGATGCGGTGAACGCTGCACGCGAGAAGGCCAAGGCCGCTATCGTGAAATCCGAAGCGAACCCGACGGGCGCCGACCCGCTGGTGTTCAAGGAACAGTTCAAGGAAGCCGAAGCCAAGGTCGTTCGCGGCGACATCATCCGCACCGGCTCGCGCATCGATGGCCGCAAGACCGATCAGGTCCGCGCGATCACGTCGCAAGTTGGCGTCCTGCCGCGCACGCACGGTTCGTCGCTTTTCACCCGTGGCGAGACGCAGGCGCTTTGCGTCGCGACGCTCGGCACGGCTGAAGACGAACAGTACATCGACGGCCTGGAAGGCACGAAGAAAGAGAAGTTCCTTCTCCACTACAACTTCCCTCCCTACTCCGTCGGTGAAACCGGCCGTTCGGGTTCGCCCGGCCGCCGCGAAATCGGCCACGGCAAGCTGGCCTGGCGTGCGGTGAAGGCCGTCCTGCCGAAAGGCGAGGACTTCCCGTACACGCTGCGTATCGTCTCCGAGATCATGGAATCGAACGGCTCGTCGTCGATGGCGACGGTCTGCGGCTCCTCGCTCGCGATGATGGACGCCGGCGTTCCGATCACCCGTCCGGTGTCGGGCATCGCCATGGGCCTCATCAAGGAGCCGAACGGCATTGCCATTCTCTCCGACATCCTGGGTGATGAAGATCACCTCGGCGACATGGACTTCAAGGTTGCCGGCACCGAAGTGGGCGTCACCTCGCTGCAGATGGACCTGAAGATCGACTCGGTCACGTTCGACATCATGAAGACGGCCCTCGCCCAGGCGAATGGCGGCCGCCTCCACATCCTCAACGAGATGAACAAGGCGATGGACGGTGCGCGCACCGAAGTCTCCGAGAACGCTCCGAAGATGATCTCGATGAAGATCCCGGTCGACAAGATCCGTGACGTCATCGGCACGGGCGGCAAGGTCATCCGCGAGATCGTCGAAAAGACGGGCGCGAAGATCAATGTCGAGGACGACGGTACAGTGAAGATCGCGGCCGTCGAAAAAGAAAGCCTCGAGGCTGCGCAGAAATGGATCCACGGCCTGACGGCGGAAGCCGAAGTCGGCGCGATCTACACCGGCAAGGTTGTGAAGGTGATGGAGTTCGGCGCGTTCGTGAACTTCTTCGGCGCGAAGGACGGCCTCGTCCACGTGTCGCAGATGGCCGCCGAGCGTGTGAACTCGCCGAGCGACGTCGTGAAAGAGGGCGACACCGTGAAGGTGAAGCTGCTCGGCTTCGACGATCGCGGCAAAGTCCGCCTCTCGATGAAAGCCGTGAACCAGGAAACTGGCGAAGCCATCGAAGGCGTGGTGGATGATGGCCCGTCGGGCGAGCGTCCCCCGCGTCGCGAAGGCGATCGTGGTGGCCGTGGCGGTGACCGTGGTGGCCGCGGCCGTGGCCCGCGCCGCGAAGGCGCAAAGGAAGGCGCGGAATAACATCCGCCCTACCCTGATCGACAATCGAAGCGGCCGCCGGATCACTCCGGCGGCCGTTTTGCTTTCCGAAACTCGCGCTTGCAGTTTCAATATTTCGATGATACTCGAATTATCGAAATGGAAACGCTGGACGCAGTTTCGGCCCTTGGGGCACTGGCGCAGGAACACCGGCTTGCGGTGTTCCGCATGCTTGTGAAGGCCGGGCTCGATGGGATGCCCGCCGGCGAGATCGCCGATGAACTTGGCGTCCCGGCGTCGTCAATGTCTTTCCATCTGGCGCAGCTCAATCGCGCCGGGCTTGTCACGCAGCGGCGCGAGAGCCGATCGCTGATCTACACCGCCGATTTCGACCGCATGAATGGCCTGCTGGCGTATCTGATCGAGGATTGCTGCCAGGGCCGCCCCGAAGTCTGCGCGCCCACGGCGGAGGCCGTCAGCCGCGCGGCCTGCTGCACGCCACCTCAGAAAAAGCGAGCCCGCAAATGAAGCGCCTTCACATCCATGTCGCGGTCGAAGATCTTGCGAAATCCGTCTCGTTCTACTCGACACTGTTCAACGCAAAGCCCGCGGTCGTGAAGGACGACTATGCAAAGTGGATGCTAGACGATCCGCGCGTGAATTTCGCGATCTCTGATCGTGCGCGCGTTGCAGGCGTCGACCATCTCGGCATTCAGACCGAAACCAGCGAAGAGCTCGCAGAGCTTTCAAGCCGATTGAAAGCTGCGGGCGAGGTAACGCGTGATCAAGAGGCGACGACCTGCTGCTATGCGAAATCAGACAAGGCGTGGGTGAACGACCCACAGGGCATCCGGTGGGAGACGTTCCACACGCTCGGGGAAGCAACCACCTATGGCGAAGACGAGCCGGACGTGAAGCTGGTCGCCAAGGCGGCGTGCGGAGCTCCGGTCAAAGCCGCTGCCTCCTGTTGCTAGATCGAACTACGGGGATCGTCGATGAGCGCCAATGATCACACCTACAACGTTCTCTTTCTCTGCACCGGCAATTCGTGCCGTTCCATCCTTGCTGAGGCGATCCTGAACCGGATCGGGACGGGGAAATTCCGCGCCTTCTCCGCCGGATCGTTTCCCAAGGGCGAAGTAAACCCGCACGCCACCGCGTTGTTAAAGCGCCTGAATCACCCTGTCGATGATCTGCGGTCGAAGCCTTGGGATGAGTTTACGCTCGCCTACAACCCAGATGCCCCGAAAATGGATTTCATCTTTACCGTCTGCGACAATGCAGCAGGCGAAGTATGCCCGATCTGGCCAGGCCAGCCGATGACAGCGCACTGGGGCATGCCTGATCCCGGCGAGGTTCATGGTTCGGAAGCCGAGATCGCCCTCGCCTTTGCAGAGACGTATCGTCAACTGACAAGCCGCCTCAACATCTTCACTGCCCTGCCCATTGCGAGTCTCGATCGCCTGTCCCTGCAGAAACGCATGGACGCGATCGGAAAAGCGCAAAGCGCGCCTGCGCGCGCCGAATGACCGTCTCGCTCCCGCGAAGCCTTGCCGCCGAGATGCTTGGCACGTTGCTGCTGGTCGGTTGCATCATCGGCTCTGGAATTCTGGCGGATCGATTCTCTACGGATGATGGCGTCGCCCTGCTCGGCAATACGCTGGCGACCGGCGCGATGCTGACCGTGCTGATCCTGGCGCTGGGGCCGGTGTCCGGCGCGCACTTCAATCCGGCGGTGACGCTGGTGATGGCGCTGCGCCGTGAACTTACGGCGGCCAATGCTCTCGCTTACGTCGGCGCGCAATGCATCGGCGGCGTGCTGGGCACCTTGCTTGCGCATGCGATGTTCGATCATCCGCTGCTCGAATTTTCGACGCATGTTCGCGTAGGTTTTGGCACGATGGAGTCCGAAGGCGTCGCCACGTTTGCCCTGGTCTTCACGATACTCGCGGTGCGCCGCACCCGTCCCGACGCTGTCCCGTGGGCCGCCGCACTGGTCATCGTCGCGGGGTATTGGTGGACGGCTTCCACATCGTTCGCAAATCCCGCCGTTACGCTCGCGCGATCTTTCACTGACACATTCGCAGGCATTCGACCTGCGGATGCGCCCGGCTTTATCGTGGCGCAAGTGTGCGGAGCGCTAGCGGCTTGGGGCGCGTTCGCAGCTTTGTTCGCAGTGCGCGCTGAAAGCGCTGACAGAGAGGGTGCCGCTTAAACGTTCACTGGAAAGCGCAACTCGAATTTGACGCCGTTCTCGCGAGTGGTGGTGGACTTGCCTTCGAGTTGCTGCGAGAGGCCCGCGATCAGACGGGTGCCGAGCCCAATGCCCCCGGAAGGCGTTTCAGACATGCCGACACCCGTGTCGGTGATCGAGAGGATGGCTTCGTTGCCTTGCAGCGGACGCTCCAGCGAGACGGAAACGCGGCCCGCCCTGCCATTCGGGAAACCGTGCTTGAAGGCGTTGGCGACAACCTCGTTGACGATAAGCCCAAGCGGCAACGCCTGATCAGGCGAAAGCTGCAGCGGAGCGAGGTGCCAATCGAGATCCACCTTGGGCGGGGCGCTGTCGCGCAAACCAGCGAGCAGCTTGTCGAGATAGGCTTCGGCGTCGAGCGCACCGAACTGGTCGCTCTCATAGATATGCTGGTGGACGGCTGACATAGCGGCGATGCGACGGATGAGATCTTCCTTCATCTGCGCCGGCGCCTGCTGCAGTTTCACAAGCGAAGCGACCTGCTGAAGGTTGTTCTTCACGCGATGGTGGATTTCCTGGAACAAGACGCGGTTCTGCTGGAGCGCGATCTGCAGTTCGGCGCGTGATCGGTCGTGGCGCCTGAGCAGCATGATGGCCCAGCCACACAGCGCGACCATGGCGATGAACACCGGCGCTGCGACGAGCGACGTGGAGCGGACACGCTCCCAGAATGCTTCGGTTGTCTCCGAGCGGGCGCGGCTGGCGACGACAATCAGGCCCAGATCCTTCAGCGATGTGTAGGCGATGGTGCGTGCAATGCCGTCCACCGGCGAAACCGCGTCGGCGTAAATGCCCTCGGGCGCCCTCGGAAGCTGAATTGTGAAAAGCTGGTTGTTGGAAAGGTTCAACCCTTCGCCGGGCATGGGATAGCGCGAGACGAGCCAGCCATCGTCGCGGATGACGCCGATTGCGGATTCCGGCCCGAGTTCGAGTTCACCCCAGATATCCGACAGGGTGTCGGCGGGAATGAGGGCTGTCATGGCGCCCGCAAACTCGCCGTTGCGTTCCAACCGCCGGGCAATGCCGAAGAAGCGGAGCGCGCCCGCCTGACCGAGGAGCGGAGTGATGGTCCAGGGATCGCCCTTGGCGAGCGAGGTGAAAGCGGCGCTGGAAGCCGGATTGGTGGAAACGTTGCCACCACGCTGGCCGTCGCGCAGGATGCTGGCGCCTGTTGCGTCAATGAGCTGTGTCAGCCCCTCTCCGACTGCCGCCGGCGGGGGCATGAACGCTGCCGGATCGGGGCCAAGCTCCTCGTCCATGCGGCGCAGGCGATCGAGCGTCGATCCAACAAGGTTGCGAACATCCGCGCTGAGGATACGTGCAGCTGCCGTAACGCGATCTTCGGAGGCGCGGGCAATATCGCGCTCGCTGAGCCAGATCAGGGCGACGGCGAACAGTGGCACAAGAATAGGTATCAGCAGCAACAGGCTGATAGCAGCGTTGATGCCGCCTGGACCCGTTCTTTGCGGCTTCAAGGCAGGCGTCACGAAAGCTCCCCGGCATCCCGTTCGGGTGCATGCGTCCACACTACCATCTAGGTCTACAGCGCTGGCGGCAAGGCGATTTACGGCGCCGTTGCATGCCACGAACAGTTAACGGACCACATCATCCGCGGGCGCGAACGCGCTTGACCGGCAAGGCCCGGATGCTACGCCGGTCTGGCGGTGGACGTGTCGAGGACAGACGTGACAGCAGGCTCCGGCAGCGACGAGGGGTTCACGACAGACCCCGGCATCCGGCTGCTGACGAAGATCGGCGATTTCGTCGAGCCGCTGACCCGCTTCGATCGCGGCCACCTTACCCTCGAAAGCAGCCAGCATGTGAATGTCGATGTCATCGCGCGGCAGGTTTTCCGCGTGGTGTTCGAAACGACGCGCAGCGACGCGAATGGCGGATTGCCCGCGGGCGTGACGCTGGTGGCGGACGCGGCGGCGATGGCGCAGGAAAGCACGCGGCAGCTGGCGTCTTCGCGAGCAGCGGTTCGCGGACGGCTTGCGGAATGGGCCGCAGAGCATGGCGAGACGCCGCTGGCCCGGCCCTCGGTCAGCGATTGCTTCACGCCTCTGGCTCCGGTGGGACATGTCGAAACGTGTGTACCCTGTCAGGGCGCGGGCAAGATCGCGTGCTCGCTCTGTCAGGCCGCAGGAACGCTGACCTGCGAGGCATGCGAGGGGCGTGGCAGCAATCCGTGCAAGACCTGCAATGCCACGGGCGATGTGGCCTGCGCGACCTGCAAGGGGATGCGCACGGTGGTGACGCACAAGGAGCGCAAGGTCTACGACGAGGCGACCAACTCGCATCAGGTTGAACACGTGCAAGAGGCCGTGACGTGCAGCGGCTGCGGTGGTGCGGGGACCACCAAGTGCGGCAAGTGCAACGGGCGAACGACGCTCGTTTGCGCGACCTGCCACGGACAGAAAACGATCTCATGCAGCCAGTGCCACGGCTCAGGCTATCAGCGCTGCGAAACCTGCGCTGGCGAGGGGCGGCGGTACTACATGGCGCAGCTGTCGTGTGCGATCGGAGAAACGTTCGAGACAAGCGTTCGGGGGGGCGACGCGGAAACGGCGGCCGCGCTGAAGGGTCTGGACGGGATCGACAAGGTGCTTGGGCTATCCAGTTCGCACCGGGCAATCGCTGAGACGAGTGCGGATACGCTGCGGCGCGATACAACGTCAGTGACGCCGGTAACGACCGTGACAGTGGTGGCAGGCGGCGCGCGGGCGCAGGTGCGTGGCTTCGGGCCACGGCAGGATGTTCTGGATTACCGCAACATCGCGGGAATGCTGCTGTCAGACGACCTCGTGGTGCTGGAAGATGCGCTGCAGACGACGCGCCTGCTGCCGCCGCGCGTGCATGAGGCGCTGCACGCATCCCTGGCGACAGTGCTGGCGTCGGAAGCCAATGTGTCGATCGGCGAAAACGCCGCGAAGTCAGACCAGACCTTGATTGTCGGCGCGTTCAGGGGCGTCGTGACGGCGGATTACATACCGCGCGCGGGAGCAGCGATGAAGAAGGCGATGACCCGCGCCTACTGGGCGATGATGGCCAAGGGACCGGTGGCGATCCTTGCCATTCCGCTGATCCAGGCGCCGATTGAACTGATCGTGCGCGGCCTCGGTCAGGGCGAGCGGTTGATGGCGCTATTGGGCGTTATCCTGATCACCTTCTTTGCAGGGCTGGCGGCGCACTACTGGGTCGTGCGGGAGCTCCAGAAGACATTGGCGCCAGAGGGCGCGCCGAAGATTGCGCGCCTTGTCGACAAGCTGAACCTGACACTCCACTGGCTGGTCGCCGCAGGCGTTGGGGCGGCTGTGCTGACGCTGGCGGTTGCGAGCCTCACGGGGCTGTTGTTTCCGATGTCGGCATCGGCGATCTCAGGTCCATAAAAACTCACGGGCGGAGGCGAGGCCTCCGCCCGCGTTACTTGCGACGGTCCTCAGCGCGCAGCGAGGCTGCGGGAGGAGTCGACGCTGCGACTCGCGAAATCAGAGTGGATGTGGGACGAACGCTGCGGTGAGAAAGCAATCGCGGCTGTCAGCATGGCGGCTGCAAACGCGAGCACTCTCATCTTGACGACCTGTGCGGTCATGGCGAACCCGTTGTCTGCTGCAGCGCCGTGCAGCTGTGCCGCCTGTCTCACCTGAATCGATGACAGTGATCTGACGGAAGCCACTCGGTTGCGTGAAACTAGACGGGCGTTTGCAGTCGTTTCAGGGCGTGATCGGCGGCATGGCCGAGATCCACTGGCGGATCAGCGCGACGGCCTTTTCATCGACCACGGTGCGGCCAAGCTCGGGCATCAGGATGCCCGGTTCATTCGACTCGATGCGGTGGACGAGGATCGACTGTTCCGGGTGACCCGGCTCGATGACGAAGAGATTGTCGCCCGATCCCCGGCCTGCTGCAGTCGGGCGTTTGTGGATGCCCCAACCGGTTGGGTCTGTTTCATTCCACGCCAGGAAGAGCCCTGAGTTCGACGCACCGCCGCCAGCTCTATGGCAATGGGCGCAGTTGATATCGAGCCAGGCGCGAGCGCGCTCTTCGAGCGCAGCGTCGCCATAGACAGCAGGCGCTGCAGGCGCATCAGCCGGAGCGCCCGAGAGGATGCCGCGCTCCGTCCAGTTCACAAGCTGGTTCACGCCCGCAGGGCCCACATGATTGAGATTGCGCGCACTCGGGCCGATGGGCACGAAGTCATCATCGACCGAGTGGCACTCCTTGCATTGGTTCTGATTGGGCACCGCGTAGTCGATCTGAAGCAGCTTTCCTTCCGGTGAGATCGTGTCGATAGGCTGGCGACCGCCAACAGGCGAATAGACCGCTTCGGTCTGTTCCTTGTTCCAGATGTAAGGATAAGCAACCCAGCCTGCAGGCTTGTGAATCAGCAAGCGGGTTTCGATGAAGCGTTCATTGAGTGCGGGATCACGCATGTCGGGCGCAAAGGCGAAAGTCTTGATCAGCACTGAGCCGACAGGAAAGTCGAACACCTTGTCGGGAGTGTAGGTCGCGCTCTGGCCCTTGGGCACATAGACGAGACGATGCTTGGCCGCATAGTCCGAGAACAATGCATTGACGAGATCGTAGGGACGCACGCCTTCCGACGGAGCCGCGCCAGCATTCGTGCTGGCGAAGAAGCCGTAGTCGGAGAGTTTCTCCGCAGGCTTTTCTGCGAGGACAGTGCTGTCGCGAACGCCTGCCGGCTGCGAGCAGGCGGCAAGGATCAGCGCTAACGCCGCTCCAAGCAGCGCCTGTTCTGCCCGGACAAGATTGCGGCTGCGGCCCAAGGTCTGAACAAGCCTCACTGTCCGCCCGGATCCGAGATCAAGCGCCTTCCTTGGCAGCGGGTTTTTCAGGCAGAACGACGACGGCGGGTTCATCGATCACCGCGTCAGGCTGGCGGTCCATCGAAGGCTTGGCCTTGGTGAGATCGGGCGGCGTTGTGCCGAGACCAAGGTTGATGAAGCCGACTTCCGGCTTCTCGCGCACGACGATGCGGACGTCTTCTGCCTTGTCGCCATACTTGGTGACGCCGTCCCAGACGATCGCCGGGAGTTTTCCACCCAGAGCGGCGGCGAGCGGAGACAGGCGGCCCTTCGGATCATTGCCACCTTCGCCATATGTATTGTCGCGGATGACGAAATCACGCGGCAGCGGGTTGTATTCCGGGTCGTCCTTGATCTCGTTCGTGTAGGACACGATCATCACATGGGCGGTCTGGTTCTTGTCGAACGTGTTGCCGAAGACGTGGACATTGCGGTTCGCCATCAGGAGCACGCCCGTGCCGGTGGGCACGCCAGCAACGATGTTGCCCGGAGGCGCGAAGTTCGGCGTGTCGTTCTCGATGATCTGGTTGTTGAACACGCGCGTCGAGTGACCACCCTTCTTCGGCAAATTAGGCAGATCGAACACCAGGATGCCGCCAGCATTCTTGGTGGCGACGTTGTCGTACACATCGGCGCGGGTTGAGTTTTCAATCTCGATGCCAGCGACATTGTACTCGGCGCGACTGTTGCGGACGATGATGTTGTCGGACTGGCCGACATAGATGCCTGCGTCTGATGCGCCTGAGACGGTGACGCCGTCGATCAGCACATTGGTCGATTCCACCGGATAGACGCCATAGGCGCCGTTCTCGGCTTTCGGACCGCCGGTCCATTCGACCTTCAGGTCCTTGTACACGATATCATCCGCGCCCTTGGACTTGATGCCGTCGCCCTTGGAATCCTGCATCGTGAAGCCGGTGAGCGTGACGCCATCCGACGTCACCAGCAGACCCTCGCCTGCCCCCTTCTGGCCCTTGAAGGAGATCACGGTCTTGTCGATGCCTGCGCCCTTGATGGTGACATTATCGACCGTGAGAGAGAGACCCTCGGTGAAGTCGAATGCGCCTTCGCCGATCTCGATCGTGTCGCCTGGCTTGGCCTCGATCAGCAGTTTCTGCAGGTCGGCGTTTGCCGTGGCGCTGGGCGCGAGCGCCACTGGCTTGGCCGGCTCTGTCGGACCACAGGCTGCGGCGAGCGCCAGAACTGAAACTGCTGCGAAAATGCTGCGCATATCCCCGCTCCCTCATGATGATGTTGCGCGGGAGTGTCGGTTTGGACGTGACGATGTCAAGGCGTCGGGCGCGATGACCATAGGGCAACCGAGGTCTTGTAACGTGAAAACGAAGCGGCCGCCCTCTGGGGAAAGGGCGGCCGCAAGCAACCAGCGTGTAGAGGACACGCGGGAAGCAAGATCAGTCAGGCGCTAGTTGGTCAGCGCCCAGAGTACGAGGCCGGTCGCAGCGGCGACGAGCAGGATGTCGCCACTGTTGTGGTCCCGGTAATAGTATTCGCCACGACGCGGGGGCGGCAGGCGATAGCGGTTGTAATCGTTCACAACGACATAGGTGTTGTGACGGCGATGTTCGAAGCGGTCGCCACGACCCCAGTAGTGGTGGTCGCCACGGCTGTCGTACCAACCGCGATAGTTGTGGCGGTCGCCACGACGATCATCCCGGCGGCTGTCCCAGCCGCGGTCATTTCCACGACCGCGATCATTCCAGTCGCGATCACGGCCGCGATCACGGTCATGACCACGATCATGGCCGCGGCCACGCTGGTCGGCGAAGGCGGGAGCCACAGCGCTGAACGCGATGAGGCCAGCCATCAGGGAGGAAGCAATGAGACGCATGAGGCACTCCTTTCAATCTCGTAGCCCCATAAGAACGCGCAGCACCTGAACAGAGCTCGACTCATCCGTTCATCTTCGAGAAAATCGAGATGGTCGGAAAAAAGCGTCGTGATTTCAGACATGTGCGAACGCAGATTTCGTAAGAAAATCTGCATTGAGCATGGCGGTGGTGTGGCCGCGCATTCATTTGCGACAAGCCGCGGCCGCAGCATGAACAATCGTTGTCCGACGTTCATCTAATGAGGCCGCGTAAACGATATGCCCGTCACGCCGCCGAGCGGTTCTCGCAGATGTGCAGGGCTGCTTCGATCCAGCCTTTGACGCGCATGCGTTCCGGGATTACCGCGCCACGCAGCGCGCGGTCGCCTTCGTTTGACTGGGCGTAGAGCGTAATCGCATCAATCAGGAAATCGAGATCTGCGGTTGCAAGATCGTCGATGCTGTAGATGCCCGCCCCGACAAGGAGTTGCGCGTTCGTGCCGTTGAGCTCGGGCACGGAACAAGCCAGCAGGGCCTGCGCCTGCCAGTCCTTGATGATGCCTGCGTTGATATGGCTTGCCTTGATACGGGCAGCAGCGTCTTCGGGCGCGAGCGCAAGGAGATCGCCCACTGTCCTGACTCCAATGATGGCGAGCCGGCTGGCGGTCTTGGGCCCGATGGACGGAGCGTCAACGACTGCCGCTTCGCGTGACAGGCGGATGCGCGAGATCACCGGCGCTGACGCGGCCGGTTCCACAGGAGCACTGGCCACAGGCGCGGGCTTCGCAGCAGGTTGGGGCACAGCTTTTGGCTTCTCGGCCTTGGCGACCTTTGGCAACGCGGGTTCGACAGAGGCCCTGACGGTTTTCACCTTCTTCGTAACACGCGCCTCGGCGCCCTGCCCGTTGGCAGTCCCGGCTTCGCGCGGCCACTGGCAGTCTAGCGTGGCGAGCGGAACCTTGAGCACCTCCTCGGCGAAGAGCTTGCGGACGGCCTTGTCGTCGTCGCCCAGCGTTTCGCGAACCTTTCCGGTCTTGCAGAATTCGTTGAACTGGCTGGCGATCAGCTCGGCCTCGACCACATGCGCGATGCGCTTGGCGACAATGCGGACAGGCGTGTTGGCGACGATAGCGACCGTGTCGAGAACGAGACTGACGGATGGCGCTTCGGCTTTCGCCTCCGCGATCGCGCGATCGAGCACGCGCGCGAACATGACGGATGCGTAGCCGAGAAGGGCTGCGACGACATCCTTCATTTCCTGGTCGAGGCCCTCGACCGGGCGCTTAACACCGACCGCAAAATCATAGTGGTCGATCAGGGTCTCGTAATGCTTGTTGGAGACAAGCGCGCCATTGCGGACCATCTGCTCAAGCCAGTTGTCTCCGTCGGGCGCCGGCACATCCGGAAAACCGAGATCCTGTGTGAGGATGAGAAAAAGCTCGGGGAAGGCTTTCGATAGCGACCATTCGACGGCGCGGTGGACCGTGTTCTCTTCCTCGGTCTGATGCGTATGGAAGGGCTGCACGGGATCGGCAACATAGTGGCTCATCACGCCTGCGCAGTAGGCGGCGTGCTTCCAGTCCTGCGCCTGCATGGCGCGCACGGTGCGGCGATACCATTCGCGCGCGGCCGCAGGCGCGCCGCCCCAATCGCCGTCACGAACGTGCAGCACGTGGTTGCGGAAATCCTTGAAGACCTCGTCTGGCGCTTTCGCGCCTTGGAGATAGGCGTCGCGATGCTTGAGAAAGAGGTCGCGCCAACCGACTGCATCATCTGATTGCAGATGTTCCAGCGCCATCACCGCAATGCGATGGTGATTGCTGCGGCATACCGCATCCAGAACCAGCCGGTAGCAGGCCGACATCCGACGCTCTCCATTGGAAATATGAGATGGAGTGGGCGTTATTTCGGTTAGCAGCAGGTTAAGAGGCCGTTTGGCGCGCGGAATCCGGAACCCAAATCCAGGTTTGCGTTTGCGACAACGCCGGACAGAATGGCTGACTATGACTTGCTGATCATCGCAGGAGATTTTGATGCGCACTTTCGCCTTCGTCGCGAGCGCCGTTGCATCTGGTATTGCCCTTCTTTCCGCGTGTGGCGAGAAAGAGCCGGACATCGCGTGCTGCGCAATCGAGCCCAAGGCAAAGTGCGAAAGCGCGCTGATGGGTCTGGGCGTCCGGCCTGGGGAGATGGCCATTCTGATGGGTGGGGATCGGGTATGCCCCTCGATCAACATGACAGCCGAAAGGTTGCGCGAGCTGGACGCGGGATGGCCTGTGTCGTGCCGCGAGTCAGGCGTTATCAGCCCGGCTTACGCGATGACGAACGGACAGTGCGCACAGAGTCCACGCGCCAACGTATCGATGGATGATTACCGGCCACCGGATGGCGTCGATCCGCGAGTCGCCGAAGCATGCGCCGCGGGCCTGGTGTCGCGCGGACTGAAGGAGAACGAACTCTGGCTTGTGATGCACGAGCCAGCGGGCGTGTGCCCAAATGTCGGCGTTGAGGAGCCGCGCATTCGCGAGATCATCGCGAAAGATTGGGATGCGGCAGGCTGCAAGCAATTCACGAAGGAACAGATGCTGCATGCAATCGATAGCGGCGCATGCGGCGGCGACGCAGGCTGAAACAGTCGCGTCTGACGCCAGCGGAACCCCACTGAATTAATTAGCAGTCGCCCTCTGGTGCGGCAGCCCGCCGCACCCATTTCCCGCGAACGGGTCGCTGCACAAGCGCACCCGTTGGTTGGGGAACTACCAGAAAAGGGGACCGTGCATGCAGGCCTATATCCTCCTCGACAGATCCGGATCGATGCAATCGCTCTGGAGTGAGGCCCTGTCCTCGGTGAACGCATACGCAAAGGAACTGGCGAACAAGAAAGACGGACCGGCAGTCGACAGCCACATCACGCTGGCGGTTTTCGACGAGCAGGCAGGGCTGCAATTCGACGTGTTGCGCAGGAAGCAACCGGCGCTGCACTGGGAGACTGTGACGGATGCCGATGCGACCCCGCGGGGAATGACCCCGCTGCTGGATTCGCTGATCCGCATCATCGCCCTCGCGGACGCCGACAAGCCCGACAAGGCTGTCATCGTGGTGATGACGGATGGACAGGAGAACGCATCAAAGGAAGTGACGCGTGAGGGCGTGAAGGCAGCGCTTGAGCGGGTGAAAGCCAAGGGCTGGGAAGTCGTGTTCCTCGGCGCCAACTTCGACAATATCGCGGATGCTTCGTCCGTTGGCGTCGATGGCGGCAAACAGATGGCGATGTCTGCCGGCACGATGAACGAGTCGATGGCGCGCCTGGCGAAGAAATCCCGCGCCTATGCGTCTGCGCCATCGGGCGCAGCGCCGATCGAGTTCGACAAGGCGGACCGCGAGATCGCGCAGGAGAACAAGATCAAGACGAAGATCTAAACGTCAGCCCAGACACCTGACGTGGCGGCGAGCGTGGGTGACCGCGCTCGTCGTTATCTTGCGTGCCTAATGCCGGAAGTGGCGCATGCCGGTGAACACCATGGCGAGGTCTGCGTCATCAGCGGCGGCAATGACCTTGTCGTCGTTGACCGAACCGCCGGGCTGGATGACAGCCGTAGCGCCGGCCTGAGCTGCCTGCAGCAGACCGTCGGGGAATGGGAAGAACGCATCGGACGCGCAGACCGAGCCGATCGTGGCTGGATCCTTCTGGCCGGCGGCTGCAGCAGCATCTTCCGCCTTGCGGCGGGCAATGCGCGCCGAATCCACACGCGACATCTGCCCTGCCCCGATGCCGACGGTGGCGCCGTTCTTCGCGTAGATGATCGCATTCGACTTGGTGTGCTTGCAGATGCGGAAAGCGAAAATCATGTCCGCAATCTCTTGCGGGCTCGGCTTGCGCTTGGTCACCACTTTCAGGTCGGATGCCATGATGCGGCCGACATCGCGGTCCTGAACCAGCAGGCCGCCAGCCACGGTACGCACCATAACGCCGGGCTTTGCCGGATCGGGAATTCCATCGGTCAGCAACAGGCGCAGGTTTTTCTTCTTTGCAAAGAAGGCGAGCGCAGCCTCGTCAGCGCCGGGCGCGATGACGACTTCAGTGAAGATGTCGGTGATCGCTTCAGCCGTCGGGCCATCAAGCGGCACGTTCACAGCGATGATGCCGCCGAAGGCCGAGGTGGAATCGCAAGCGAGCGCGGTCTTGTAGGCCTCAAGAGCCGACTTGCCGGTGGCGACGCCACACGGATTGGCGTGCTTGATGATGGCGACAGCCGGGCCGTCTTTCGGATCGAACTCGGCAACGAGTTCATAAGCCGCGTCGGTGTCGTTGATATTATTGTAGCTGAGTTCCTTGCCCTGGATCTGGCGCGCGGTGAGCACGCCAGCGCGCTTGTCCGGACCGGCATAGACAACCGCTTTCTGGTGCGGATTCTCGCCATAGCGCAGCGTCTGCTGCAGCTTGCCGCCGAAAGCACGCCAGTCGCCAGCGTCTTCCTCGAGCTGCTTCCAGTACCACTCTGAAATCGCCGCATCGTAAGCAGCGGTGCGGGCATAGGTCTTTGCAGCGAGGCGGCGGCGCAGTTTCAGCGTAACTCCGCCCTGCTCCATCTCCGCGATTGCGGCGTCGACATCAGCGCCATCTGTGCAGACGGCAACAAAGTCAGCGTTCTTCGAGGCGGCGCGGAGCATGGCAGGGCCGCCGATATCGATGTTCTCGATGCAGTCGTCGAAACCCGCGCCGGACTGCACCGTGGCTTCGAACGGATAGAGATTGATCCAGACCAGATCGATCGGTTCGATACCGTGATCCGTCGCATCCTTCGTGTGCGTGGCAAGGTCGCGGCGATAGAGAAGCCCGCCATGGACCTTCGGATGCAGCGTCTTCACCCGGCCGTCCATCATCTCCGGGAAGCCGGTAAGATCGGCGACATCGCGGACGTTGAGGCCAGCTTCCTTCAAGGTCTTGGACGTGCCCCCGGTGGAAACCAGATCGACGCCTAGCGCCGCCAGTTTCTTCGCGCGCTCAACCAGCCCCGTCTTGTCGGAAACCGAGATCAGGACACGTTTGACCGCCACGCGATCGGGGACGTTCTTGGGGGCGGCTTTGGGCGGGGACATGGCGGCTCCAGCACTGGCTGGAGGCGCGATAGCACCCCATCGCGCGTCTTAAAACAGTCATCCTTGCCGCAAGGCCGATAACAGCCACAAAGATCTAATTTGTCGTCTGGAAGTCCGACCAATCGAGGCGGGAGCCGAAGTCTTCCCAGTCATTTTCCAGCCCGGAAGCTTCAACAATGCTCCACAGGCGCCGGATGGCGGCCGGCTCGCCGCTGACCAGGAACAACGTGGCGCTCCGGTCTTCGGACACCTCGTTCGCGTCCAGCGTCACGCCGCTGGCGTCGATCGCCTCAAGCGTTCGCGCAACAAGCTCCGACTGCCTGCCCTCGTCGGGATAGGATTCGCCGTTGAATATGAGAACACGCATTTCCATCAGAAATAGATGGCGAGCGCAGCGCAAGGTTCAATACCCGACCTAGTGGACGTTCAGCGCAGGCTCGCCCCAGGCTTCGCCATCGAAGATTTCGGGCGCAAGCGCCTTCATCATTGACAGAGAAGCGTGCGGGTCGCGGCGGGCGGCATAGGAGACAATGGCGTCCAGCCGCGCCTGCACTTCCGCAATCGGCGGCGAACGGCTCCAGGCAACCTCGAGGACGCCGTCAACGCTGGTGCTCTTCACCTGCTCGCGATCGTAGAAAACCGTTTCGGTCAGCTTCTCGCCGGGACGCGGCCCGGTGACGCGAATGAGGATGTCCTGGCCGGGCGTCAGGCCCTTCATGCGGATCATCTTCTCGGCAAGTTCGATGACGCGTACGGGCTCACCCATGTCGAGCACGTAGAGAATGGCGTCTTCCGCCTCGGACTTAGTGGAGAGCGCAGCCGCCTGCAGCACGAGGGCGGAAGCTTCTTCGACGCTCATGAAGTAGCGCGTCATGTCGGGGTGAGTGACGGTCACAGGGCCGCCATCAGCGATCTGCTTTTCGAACAACGGCGCGACCGACCCCTTGGAGCCAAGCACGTTGCCGAACCGCACGAGCGAGAAACGCGTACCAGGCGCAGTGGGCGCGAAGGCCTGAATGAACAACTCGGCGGCGCGCTTGGTGGCGCCCATGACGTTGGTGGGGTTCACCGCCTTGTCAGTCGAGATGAAGGTGAAGCTCTTCACGCCCAGGGTCGCGGCGATGGTGGCGCAACGGCGCGCGCCGAGAACGTTGGTGAGGATCGCCTCGTTCGGATTAAGCTCCATCAGCGGCACGTGCTTGAGCGCCGCTGCATGAATCACGACGTCGGGCGCCGCTTCACGCATCGCCTGTTCGAGACGGATTTCGTCGCGCACATCGCCGATCACCATACGCCGCACGACGTTGGGATAGGCGCGGGAAAGCTCCTGGTCGATCTCGAAGACGTTGAACTCGGATGAGTCAAAGATGGTCAGCTCTGCCGGGCCGAGCGCCGCAGATTGGCGCGCCAGCTCCCCCCCGATCGTGCCGCCGCCGCCAGTGATGAAAACACGGGCGCCAGAGACAAGTTCGGCGACAGGCGCCATGTCGAGGCGGCGTTCAGGGCGCGCGAGAAGGTCAGCGGGGCGGATCTGCTCCAGCAGGGCCTTGGGCCCGATGCGCAGGAGCGTGGCCTTGCGCGCGGAGGCGACAGCAAGGGCGGCCTCCATCGTGCGGCGATCTTCCGGCGGAGCGGCAATGGCAATCCACGGCAGCTCACCGAAACGGGCCGTGTAATGGTCGAGCAACGTGGCCAGCTGCCCGATGCCGCCAAGCACTTGCACGCCTTCGATATCGCGGCCGAAATGCTGGCCGGACGTCTCGACGATGCCGATCGTGCGGATAGGCGCGGACGACGCCTTGCGTGAAGCGCGCAGGGCTTCAGCAACGTGGCTGGCAGGGCCAACGACAAGCGCGCGCGGCGCATAGGGAGGTTCGCGGCGGAAGATGGCGGTCAGGTCGCCGGTTGTCCTGCCCCGCGCCCAGAACCGCACGACCATCAGCATGGCCAGCCAGATGGGAAACTGGAGATAGATGCTGGTGAGCGGGTAATCCTGCAGCGTTTTCGCGAGGATCAGGATCGGCAGCGACATCAGGTGGGTAAGGGCAACCGCCTGGAAGATCCGCACGACATCGCGCAGCGACGTATGGCGCCAGACCTGTCGATGGACGCCGCGCAGCCAGAGGGCGAAGGACGCCGCAACGCCGAAGGCGATGGCGACGAAGAAATCCAGCCAGGTGGGCGAGCCGCGTCCGGAAAAATAATAGGTGATCTGCGGCGCGAGATACATCGCAACCATGCCGCTGATGACGTCATAGCCAAAACACGCGGCCTTGGCTTCGATAGCCGCCCTGCGGGCGGAACTCTCGAGGTTACTCACGCACTCTCCCCCTGAACACCGGGTTCGATTCTCGACAGCGCCCACCGCACACGGTTTGGCGCTTGAGATCCATCTGCCCCAGGATCAGCTACTCCCCGGATCACGAGCTGCCGCGTCTTCCGCGCGACCTCTGCTCCCCAGTAACGCGAATTTTCAACAGAAAGCAAAGTCTCGCTGCGGAATCTCCACACTCGTTGCCGTAAAGGCAATCCTAGGAATACCGTCCTATCGTCAGGTCCGTCGACGACCTGAACGTCTGGATGCAGGTGAAACCGGATTTCAAACGGAATAAGGCCGCTCTGGAAGCTGGAGGCGGCCTCGGACATGGGCCGGGACAGGCTGTCCTCGCCGGTAATCCTGCCACCGTTCATCGCCACATAGAGCCTGCGCCGATAGATCAGCCCGTGGCGGACGCGCCAGCCACCGTGCTGGCCCTCGACGAGATACTGGTCGCCCTCCTCCATCCTGCGGATAGCGAGCTGGGCGGGGCCTTCGGGAACACGCACGCCGGTGGCCGGGTCGAACGTGAAGACAGCCGAGTCCTCGCCATTCAGAGACAGCACGGAGTGCGCGGCGGTGCGGCGCGCGGCGTCACGGATGATCGGTTCGAGATCGGCATTGGCGCCGCACGAGGTGATAAGCCGCTCCGGGCCGTCATCGACCGTCAAGGCCAGCGCGCCAGCATGAGCCTGCGCACCGTTGGGACGTTCGGGACCTGCGCCAGCATCCACATAGACAGTCAGGCCTTCAGCCTGGATGCGCTGATAGGCGGACAGGCGCGCGAAGGAGAATTTCGAGTTCACAGCGCCATGCGGCCGCATCGCAGCCTGACCGTCTGGCAGGAATTCTTGCTTTATTTCAAACGC
>ERZ724516.528-NODE-528-length-23981-cov-6.202165_pt1 | contig 23981 bp, 14 predicted proteins | sample MGYA00376049_ERZ724516 | MGnify/ENA primary metagenome ERZ724516 (study PRJEB28724, sample SAMN07190886) | activated sludge metagenome | isolation source: activated sludge of sewage treatment plant in Hong Hong | place: USA: Christiansburg, Virginia | collected... | reverse complement strand
TGATAATAAATAAAGCATGGTCTACGGAAATGTAAACGGAACGGCGTTCTACCACCATCACTAATTAAGTAAAAACCTAACTCTCCGTTTCCTCCTTCTACACAATGATATACCTCTCCTTTAGGAATATCTGTTTCACCCATCACAATTTTAAAGTGATAGATTAATGCTTCCATGTTATTATACACTTGCTCTTTTGGCGGCAAGAAAAAATCTGGTAAATCAGCATGCATTGGTCCTTCAGGCATTTTTTTAATTGCCTGTTCAATGATGCTTAACGATTGCCACATTTCGTGTTGACGAACCATGAAACGATCGTAAGTATCTCCTTGTGTTCCAACAGGAACTGTAAATGTAAAATCTTCGTAAGAAGAATATGGATTCATCACACGTACATCATAATCAATGCCTGCTGCTCGCAAGTTAGGGCCAACGAAACTATAACTCAATGCCATCTCAGCACTGATAGGACCGCAGTTAACCGTACGATCCATAAAAATTTTATTACGCTCTAATAAATTAGAAAACTCTTGTAAGCCTTTAGGATATTCTTTTAAGAATGTATCAATTAAGTCCCAGGTCTTTTTGCTCCACTCTTGATCAAAACCACCAATACGACCAATGTTTGTCGTTAAACGCGCTCCGCAAATTTCTTCGAAGATTTCGTAAATTTTTTCTCTCCACTGAAAGATGTATAAGAAACCTGTCATGGCGCCAGTATCAACACCAATTACAGAGTTACAAATAATATGATCAGCAATACGAGATAACTCCATGATAATCACACGGTGGTATTCAGCACGTTTTGGAATTTTTGCTCCTAATAATTTTTCTACCGTCATGTACCAACCCATGTTATTGATTGGCGATGAACAATAGTTTAAACGATCGGTAATAGGTGTAATTTGTGCATAAGGACGACGCTCTGCTAATTTTTCGAAAGCACGGTGAATATATCCAATAGTAGGAACGGCCGAGTGAATAATTTCACCATCCATTTTTAATACATTTTGAAAAATACCATGTGTTGCAGGATGCGTAGGCCCAAGGTTAAGCGTAGAATATTCTTTTTCTTCGATAACTTCCTGATTAACGGAATATGTTGTTTCTTTTTTACTCATGATTGAATCTGATTTTTGTGATTCTATTAACGTCCAAACATTTCATCTTTCTTATCCGTTCTTCCTTGATCTTCTAATGGATATTCTTTTCTTAAAGGAAAAATATCCATTTCATCTACGTTTAAAATACGTTTTAAGTTTGGATGACCTTTAAATTTAACTCCAAAGAAATCGTAAGTTTCTCTTTCCATCCAGTTTGCTGCAGGCCATAAATCGGTTGCTGTAGCTACTTCAGGTTTATTGATGTCAAAAAATGTTTTTAAACGAATACGGTAATTTTTTGGCATGTTATGTAAGTGATAAATCACACCTAACTGTTTCTCATCTGCCGTTTGCATGCCGCATAAATCCGTTAAGAAATGAAAATTTAATTCTTCATCTTCCTTTAAGAATTTTAATACGTCGTGTATTCTATCTTTTTGAATAGTAAAAACTGGGTAATCGTAAAGTAACTCCGCAGATTCAATATCTCCGTGGAAGTGCTCCTTTAATTTATTATTAACGATTTCTAAAAGCTCCATAGTAATTTTTAAATTATTCTATTCCGTATGAGTTTAACATTTTCTTGTACTCTTCTGAATTTCTTCTTCTAAAAGATTCGTTTTGAGCCATCTCTTGTATTTTAAGAACACCTTCTAAAATTTGTTCAGGACGTGGAGGGCAGCCTGGTACATATACGTCAACTGGAATAATTTTATCAATGCCTTGTAAAACAGAATACGTATCAAAAATACCACCTGTGCTAGCGCAAGCACCAACTGATAATACCCAACGTGGCTCTGCCATTTGTTCGTAAACTTGACGTAAGGTTGGTCCCATTTTTTTTGCAATAGTTCCCATCACCATTAGCATATCAGCTTGACGAGGAGAGAAACTTAAACGCTCTGAACCAAAACGTCCTAAATCGTAATGAGAAGCCATGGTTGCCATGAACTCAATACCGCAACAAGATGTTGCGAATGGTAACGGCCATAACGAATTTTTACGAGCCATTCCAACTACGTCTTCTAATTTTGTTGCAAAAAAACCAGGCCCTTCAAGCCCTTCAGGCATTTTAGCGATTTCTGGTTTTGTACGTTTTATAATTTCTTTTGCCATTTTTTTAAATTTTAGAGTTGAATTATTCTTCCCACTTCAATGCTTTTTTAGAAAGCATGTAGTAGAATCCAACTAATAACAATATAATGAATGTAAACACTTCGATAACGCCTGTCATTCCTAAATCTTTGAAATTTACAGCCCAAGGGTACATGAAAATTACCTCTATGTCGAAAAGCACAAATAAAATAGCCACTAAGAAATACTTAATGGCAAATGGTAAACGAGCATTTCCTTCTGATTCTACACCACATTCAAAAGAATCTAACTTAATTTTTGTTTTACGTTTTGGTCCTAACCAATGTGACGCAATCATCGTCGTTATTACAAATCCGAGTGCAACTAAAAACATTAAAACAATTGGTAAATAATCTAAAGGAGATGAAGCTGTGTTCATAAAATTGCTGTTTAATTATTGATTGTAAGGTTAACTATTTTTGGGGAAAACATCAAGTAATCAGTCTATTTTTTGGTATTTAGAATTATTATAAATAAGGATTGGTTCCTAATTATAACTACGTATAAAAAGATTGCCTTTTAAGTATTGAATAAAAAAAGAGTCATTTACATTTTTTCGTAAATGACTCTTTTTTTATTCATCATGTTACTATTATTGCTTAATAAATTTATACGTTGAGGCCGATTGATTATTATAAAATTTTATCTCGTACGTGCCAGCCGATAAATCTGAGATATTAATAGATTCATTACTGTTTAAATTAATTACACCGCTTTTTGTAATTTGTCCTTGCACCGAGTAGATACTATAATTTATAGATTTCTGAACCATTACTGGACTATTTATATAAATCATATCCTTTGCAGGATTTGGACTGATACTAATTGTGTTTTCAAATGAAACGGCCTCGATGCCAGTAAATACTACGCTTACCGTAGATGATGTGCCAGCTGGGCAACCATAAAGAGGACTTACGACAACATGATACACACCAGCTTGAGTAACCGTATATGTTTGCGCTGTAGCGCCACTAATAATTGTATTATTAAAATACCACTGGTTATTTGTTGCAGAACTAGAAGTTAACACATTAGCATTTTGAGAAATAGTAGGCGTTGGTGCTGCACTGCCAACAAAAATTGTAGCTGTTTTTACACTAGAACAGGCGCCAGTAGTTCCGGTAACCGTATAAACCGTGGTAACCGTAGGCGATGCAATTATATAATTTGTTGTAGCACCAGTAGACCAAGAATATGTAGAGGCACCTGTAGCATTAATGAGTTTAGAAACTCCAGTTTGACAAATAGTAGGAGTAGTTACTGAAATATTTGGTGGAGAAATAACGTTAACTGTACCACTATATGATGCGCTTGAACCATTGACATTAGTTGAAATTAAAGATACTGTATAAACACCCACCGCAGTATAGGTTACTGTTGGGTTTATTACATTTGATGTTGGTGTAGTTGCTCCAGTTAAAGTCCAGCTCCATGAAGTAGGAAGTCCAGACGATTGATCCGTTATCACAAATGGTGTGTTTACACAAGCTGACGAAAATGCTGTGGAAAAATTAGCTATTGGTGCAGAGTTTGGATTAGCATATAAATCAGATTGCCAAACTCCTCGTCCGTAAGTAGCTGCTCTCAACTTACTCGTTGGATAAAAAATTTCGAAATCATTTACAATCACATTAGGTAAACCTGTCATGAAAGGCGTCCAAGAACTCATACTTCCATCTCTAAAATAAACTCCAACATCCGTACCAACGTACAACTCATCATTAGTATTGTTTGTGTAAATGATACAATTTACAGGCAAATTAGGAAGGCCTGTTGAGATGTTTAACCAACTAGCTCCGCCATCAGTAGTTTTAAATACTTTATTTGCAGCAGAATATCCCGAAAAAGTAACAAACACATTATTTGCATCTGTATTATCAACTGCAATTCGGGTAATTTGAGCAGAAGCGGTAGGCAACCCACTTGTTATGGTTGACCAGCTGGTTCCTCCGTTAGTTGTTTTATAAATAGCTCCACTAGTTGCTGCATATAACACTAAGGAATTTGAAGGGGCCGCAGCTAAATATAATATTTGCCCACTTCCACTTATATTTCCCATTTGAGTCCAATTTGTACCTTTATTGGTTGATTTGAATACCTGTTGATAGCCGCAATAGTAAGTGTTCGCTGCATGTGGAGATTGAATAATAGGTGCAATCCATGCGCCAGTACCAGTAAGTCCATTGGTTATGCTAGTCCAATTTGCTCCACCATTATTTGAAATATTAAAATCTCCATAAACATAACTCTCTACCATCGTATTATTATTAGTTCTATCTATGAAACAATCTGCCCCATCTCCGCCATAAACTTCCGTCCAAGTAGAACCATTCAATAAATTTGTACCATTATCTTGATGACCAGAAAGCACGTAGTTTGCAGTGGTTGTGGATTGTCCTATGCGATAGGATTGAGCAATATTCATTTGTCCATTAATTGTTGTCCATGATGCTCCACTATTTGTTGATCGAGAAATCCCACCATCATGGCCTAAATAACAAGTTGTTCCGCTCACGTATTCAACAGCGTGTAAATCTGCATGCACGTACGGAGCGCCTCCTCCATACCAATGTGTATTTAAACTCCACGTTGCTCCACCATCTAATGACTTCCAAGTATTTACTCCACCACATGTTATTTCTTCTTTATCTGTTGGAGATACACCACAAGCTATATCATACCAACCTTGTCCACCTGTGTCAGAACCATCTGGATCCCAACCAAAAATATTGGGAGAGCTTGATCTTAGAGTGAAACTTGTTCCAGAATTAGTTGAGCGATAAACTCCTCCAAACGAATTATCAGACGCACTTCTTAAAATATATACATAATTTGGATCGGCTGGAGTTACAGAGATAACTTGTCTAGCTCCTGCAGAAGGAAGACCAGAAGTAATTTGCACAAAAGAAGCTGAAGTATTACCACCCGTTGTAGTTTTAAAAAATGTAGAACTAGTAACCGCATAAACAGTGCTTGTATCGTTAGGTCGGTATTCCATATCTTTAAAACCTCCAGTCTTCACTAGTGTCCACGATGTTCCTCCATTGTTTGTTCTATAAATTCCAGCAGAAGTTGCTGCAAACAAAATATTAGGATTCAATGGGTTAATCAATAATCGACCAATTCTTCGTTGTAAAGAAACTGCCCATGTTAAACCAGTCGGGTTCCAAGTTACACCACCATCTGTGGATTTTAAAACGCCTGTAGCGTAAGTATCTCCAGCATCAATATCACCCGTAGCTAAATACATAATATTAGTGTTGGTTGGGTTTATTGCTAAATCCGAACAGCCTAATACTTCTAACGAATTAGTATTTGTGTTCCAAGTACTGCCGTTATTAGTAGAAACCCATAAACCACCAGCTCCTGTTCCTAAAAAAATTGTGTTTACATTACCAGGCATAAATCGTATAAATGTTACGCGCCCAGCATCTCCTCCTATTGGTGAACCATAAGGTCCCATGGCTGTCCAATTACCTGTTGTTGAAGTTGAATTTGGAGAACTGATCTTTTGCGCAGCAAGAGGGTTTTGCGCTAAATATATTTTAAATTCCTCTAACGCTTTTGCTCTAGACGCTAATTTTAAATCTCCAGACGGATATACACGTGGCTCGGTCAGCCATTCCCAACGACGAAATGCTTTGTATCCTTTTCCTCTTTCGTAGGTTTTGTTTTGCCAATAGTTATTAAACTCTTGTTGTATTGAATAAAAATTTTGAGTCGAGTCTTGCATTTTATCAACCCATAATTGAGCTGAAATATCAAGATGAATCAATAAAAAGAAAATTGAACTTAGTTTGATAGTTAGTTTCATTTGCTGTGTTTTTGAATTTGCACTTGCACTAAGCTATATCAATAATTTTTAATTACCAACGAAAAGCCAATAAAATTAGCCCTTCTATAGTAGTCTTAAGCGTAAATAATTTGTAGAAAAACTGTAACAAAAATTTTGTTTAACAATAAAGCCGCTCAAATTAAGCGGCTTTATTCAATTTATTTCTTTTTGGCTGGTAATTGTTGACGTTGCTTTGCCATCTCTTCTAATTTAGCTTGAAAGCCAGATTTTTTTTCTGGTTTCTTCATATTAGCTAAAAGTTCTTCTCTAATTTTTCCATCATCAATGAATTTTTTCATTAACCATGTTTGTAAAAATGTAATGACGTTAGCTAAGAAATAATACCAACTTAAGCCTGCTGCATACTTATTCATTACTGCTAAGAAAATAACAGGCATTAAATACATCATGTATTTCATACCTGGCATTTGTGTTTGTTGCGGTTGCAACATGGCTTGGTTCATCCATGTGTAAATAATAGTTGACACAAACATTAAAATAGCAAACATACTTACGTGATCCCCATAAAATGGCACTTCAAAACCAAAATTATAAACTGAATCGTAAGTTGATAAATCATCTGCCCATAAAAATCCTTTTTGTCTCAATTCAATGGCTGCTGGGAAAAATCCGAATAAGGCAATTAAAATAGGAAACTGTAATAGCATAGGTAAACAACCAGATAGAGGATTAGCTCCTGCTCTGCGATAAAGCGCCATTGTTTCTTGTTGCTTCTTCATTGGATCATCGTTCTTTTCGAACTTGGCATTAATTTCATCAATCTCAGGTTTTAAGACACGCATTTTTGAACTGCTCATGTACGTTTTATAAGCAATTGGAAATAATAATGTTTTTAATATTAGAGTCAAGATTAAAATAATAATACCGCTATTTAAACCAGATAACAAGCTAAATAATGGAATAATCATCCATTTATTAATGTAGCTAAAAACGCTCCATCCTAATGGAATCATATCTTCTAAATCTAAATCGTACGCTTTTAAACTTGTGCATTGTGTTGGGCCAAAATAATAGGACATCCCAAATTTTTCGGAAGAAGAATGTTTGTAGGGAATGCTTAATTCAGCTGTAATCGTTTTTACAAATTCTGATTTATCATTTTGAGATGTCTTAACAAAACTTCCTTCTTTTAAAAATTCTGAATCTGCAATTAAGGTTGAATTGAAAAAATGTTGCTTAAAGGCTACCCATTTAATATCATCTTCGTTTAATAATTGCTCTTCACTTTTCATTGTATTGATATAATCAACGCCTTCTTTTACTTGCTTCCAATAAGCGGTAGCAGCATCTCTTTCTTTTACAATATGTTTTTCTTGAGATGGTAATGCTTGGCTCCAATGCAAGGTTACTTTATTACTTTTACTTGAAATAATATTTTGCATCCCTACAAAATTTACATCAAAATCAAGCATATAATCATTGCCTTTTAACGCATAGATATATTCAATGTAGCTTTCAGGTTTTGATGTTTCCAATTTCAAAATGATGGATTTTGTTCCATCTCCACTTACTACTTCAGAAACAGAAGATGGTTTGAAATAAAAACTATCTGTTGTAAAGCGCATGTTTGTTGCATAAGCATCAAATTGCAAATATTGTGATGTAGAATCTTTGTCAAATAAAATTAAAGGAGCTTTTTGTCCGTAACGATTAAAGTTTTTCAATTCAACTTTTTGAACATTGCCGCCTTTTGTAGAAATATAAATTTTTACATTTTCATTTTCAAGAGTTACTACCTCTGCTTTGCCGGTTGTGGCAACCGAGAAATCTTTGTATAAACTATTAGCAATAACTTGTTTAGCAGAGTCTGATAAATCCGCCATCGGCTTTAATGTATCTGTTGCTAATTTTTTAGCTGCTATCTTTGCTTCTTCGGCTACTTGTGCTGCTTTTGTTGCTAACTCAACCGAATCTTTTATTTGCTTGTTACGTGCAATTTGTTCTTTGCTTGGTCCGGTTAATGATAGCCATACCATTAAAATAACAGCAATTAAACCTAAACCAATAAGCGATTTTTTATCCATGATGGGAATTAATTTTAGGCTGCAAATATAACTGTTTTTCTGAACGAGGATTCGTCAAAAAACGATAAATACGGTGAGTGGATTACTGCAGTCGGTTAAATGTACTTTCGTATTTCAGAAGTAATTTGTTCAAACTCTTCTTTTGAGAGCTTGAGTTTTTCGTTAGCAAAATTTACATCATTCATTGTATTCATCGGAATCAAATGAACATGGGCGTGAGGGACTTCTAATCCAAACACACCAACTGATATGCGATTACATGGCATTGCTTGCTTAATAGCCATAGCAACCTGTTTCGAAAAATTCATTAATCCTAGATAGGTTTGTTCATCCAAATCAAAAATATAATCTACTTCTTTTTTAGGAACAACTAAAGTATGGCCCTTTTTAAGAGGAAAAACATCTAAAAAGGCAATAAAATCTTCACTTTCAGCAATTTTATAACAAGGTATGTCTCCCGCTATAATTTTAGAAAATATACTTTCCATTATTAAATAGTGATTTCAATAATCTCAAAAGGAATAACACCAGCAGGTACCGTTACGTCTACTTTATCGCCTACACCTCTCCCTACCAAAGCCTTACCAATTGGTGAGTCAATAGATATTTTGCCAGCTTTTAGGTCAGCTTCATTTTCCGCAACAAGGGTATACTTCATTTCCATGTTGTTTTTTAGGTTTTTAATTTTAACAGTTGTCAAAATACTTACCTTAGTAATATCTAGCTTAGAGGTATCAACAATTCTAGCATTAGAAACAATTTCTTCCAATTTAGAAATTTTTATCTCTAATAATCCTTGATCACTCTTAGCGGCATCATATTCAGCGTTTTCAGAAAGGTCGCCTTTATCTCTAGCATCCGCAATCGCTTTAATTATTAGTTTACGTTCTACAGTTCTTAGTTGATGTAATTCGTCTTTTAGTTTCTGTAACCCTTCTTCTGTGTAATAAGCAATTGTTGCCATTTATATGTATGTTTTTAAAATAAAAGAATCCCGAATAAATTCGGGACTCTAAATGTATGTAATAAAAAACTTAAAAAGTTTTATAGATTAATTCTAACTCCAAAAGAGTGAACTCCACCAAATGGGTTTGTAAAACGGTAAGAGTAATCCACACCAACAGTCGATTTTTTCTCGCCGAAAGGAATTTCTACTGTAGCCCCACAAGATGGTCCTGTAAATGCAGTTGTACGATTTGCTTCTCCTTGAAAAATTCCTTTTTCAGTTGCCATACCAGCACGAATCATTAGCATATCTTTCCAACCATATTCTAGTCCAACTAAGTAGTTATCTTTAGTAAATGAATTAGATGTATAATTAGCCGCAATTGTTACACGATGAGTTTTCAATCTACCCGTTGTATCTTTTAATAAATAAATGTCATAGGCTCCTGAAATGTTCAACAAAGCTGGCAACTCAAATGCTGCTGATTTATTAGCTCCTGTTAACTCATAGTCTACGCCGTAAGCATTAGTAACTGTTTTTTGAGAAGAAAGACCATCACCTTTATATTGCATTTTTGGGCCAACATTTTTTAAAGCTACTCCTAAATGTATATGATCGTATTTTCCTGTGTGATATTGAATACCGGCATCAACTGAAACTCCTTGAGCTTTTACGTTATCAATACCCTCAGAAATTACTCTTACGGTGATTCCTCCATAAATATTATCAGAGAATCCTTTTGCGTATGACAAAGCAATATTAGTAAAACGAGGGGTGAAAGTCCCTAATCCACCTTCAGGTTGATCTTCAGTTGTTCTTTCGATTTTGCCCGCATTAATTGACATAATACCTAATCCAATAGCTCCAGTTTCTCCAACTTTTTGAGTTAGACCAAACGTATTAATATTAATGCCTGTTCCAACTAACCAAGCCGAACGCATAAACATTAATTCTGTTTTTTTAGTAGATGCAATACCTGCAACGTTAGTATACTGAGATTCCAATCCTTTAGATCGAGCTCCGTTCGCTCCAGCCCAACCCGCAGAGCGAGCATAAGGGTTAATTAGTAATTGAGATGCTCCAGCTTGTCCAGCACGCTCAGGATTACCTGCGTTTGCTTGAAAACTCGTAGCTATTAAACTACCTGTTAAAACAACACTTAACGATATATTTATAAATGACTTCATAATCTTATTTTTATAATACTATTTAACAACTAGTAACTTTGTAAATCTAAAGGTCTCATAACTCCAAACCATTTCAATATTTTTTCTCCAACACCTGGCACATCAACATGTATGATATACAATCCACTAGCTACAGAAATACCACTTTGATTTTTCAAATCCCAATCTTGGAATGGTAAACGTTTCGCACGAATAAAGTTTGCGTCGTCTTCAATATTGATGTCCTCTTGGCCACTAACATCTCTATCAAACGTTCTAACCAAAGTACCGTTTAGTGTAAATATTTTAATTTTACATTTGTTTGGTAGGTTTGTAATTCTTACCACATTGTCAATTCTACTTCTTTCATAAGTTGAATATGCATAGTAAGGGTTAGGCACTACATTAATTAAGTCTAAAGCTGATTTACCTTTGTTTACATTATTCACTTCAGAGAAAATATCTTCTGTACTGAATCTATATAATCCAAAGTTATTGTTAGCAGGGTTTGCCGATAAATCTTTACTTAATAATAATCTAGAATTTGCCGCCACCGAAGAGTTTCCAAAGAAAGGCTTAACGTTTGGCGCCCAGTTAATATTAAGTCCAGTTCCCGATACATTCACAATTCCAGAAGACGTGTATAATGAACTATCAATAAATGTATTACTTCCATATGCTGGTCTGTATGCTTTTTTAACTCTCAACGCAACTCTAGCATCACAAGGCATATCGCTTGGATTTTTGAAGTTATAACGAGAGTCAACAGTAACAGGAATATTAACCCACATTGCATCAGTCCAAAAGTTAGTTAATGCTACGTTTGCACTATTTTTAACAGAAGCTGTTCCAACACCATTTGCAGTTTGATAAGCCCATTTGTAAGTGAAAGCAAAATCATGAAAACTTGATGCGTATGTACCTGATCCGATCAACATATTTTTAATCGACGCTGGAGCATAAGCGTGGCTGTATGTAGTACCACTTCTATTATTTCCAAACACATAAATATAATGTCTTCCTCCAAATGCATATCGGTATACTTGCTCAGAAACCACATCATTAGGATTCCACATCATATCATCCCCATTATTATTAGCTTGATAAGAATCTTCTCCAAATGCAATATTTAATCTCTCTCCAGTTTCTAAGTTAACCGCATATCCAGGGAACCAAGATAAACCTGTTCTGAAAGGCTGACCTGGAACTGAGTCAAATGATGCTTCAGCTGTGTTACAACCTGGATCACCTAAAGCAATACCTTGTTTATCAACTGATTTTCTTCTTCTTGTTTCTAATTTCTTAGCTCCAGTTGAAGTTGAGCTTGGCTCGTCATTTTCTTCTAAAACAATACAACGTGTCCATTTGCTCTTGTCCTTAGTAAATACTATATCCACACTAGCCAATGTTCTAAGGTCATACGTTTGCACCATTGTTGCAGAACCTCCACCTGTGGTAATCAATCCACTGTGAGCAGGTGCCGCAGCTACATTTGTTCTAGTGGCAGCACATAAAGCGTATGGAGCCCAAGTTCCACCTAATCCCGTTTCAAAATACTGGTTTTCATCTGTAAAGATTGTAACACCACCTGAAATATTATTAGTTGTTTCGTAATCATTTAATTCAAAGAATGTTTCATCTTTATAATTTCCAGATCTAATCCAGTTAAATGGTGTTGCTCCATCCACATCAGGCACGCCAGACAACCATGCTTGAGACGAATTTGAGTAATACGTTTTTAAGCCAAGAATGTCTCCTGATTTAATTATTTTATCTTTTGCAACATCATAAGGGAATCCGATGTGAGCAATATCATTAGCTCCTCCGATATTCACTGATAATCCCAATTCTGAGAAATAATACTCTTCGCCAATTCTGATAGATTTACAAGGATAGTATTCTTTTTGAGAATTAACATCTTTTAAAACCCAAGTAGTAGAATCTTGATTAACATAACCATCTGTAACATTATTTGTTAAAGATAACTTGTTGAAAGGGCGCAATTTATGGAAAGCGCTCGTTCTGCAAGGATCTGTAGCCATTGTATCTTCAATAAGTTGAGCTTGAGCTGCTGTTCCAACTAATGTATCTTTATAATACCAGTTTCTGTTAATTAAAGCTACCGTAAATACTGAATTTGGAACATTTAATGGATCAACTACTTTAATGTTTATTGGTCCACGACCATTTTCATAAGTAATTTCTTTAACACTGTTACCATTCGCTACGATTGCATCGATAGAAGCTTGCGTTAATTCTAGGTCGTTACCACCATTACCTTGTCCTTCTACACGTGTAATTTTTGGACCATATCCATAGATAGAATTTGCAATAGTACCATCTTTTTCTGGAGCTGGATTGTGAGGGATTCCGTATGCTTTTTTAGATTTACGGCCTTCTAAATAAGGACGTTTTTGACCTTCAGAGCTCGCAACACCTAAAGCAGTCCAAACTTGGTCTTCTTTGTATTCTCCATATTGGTTATAGCCATAAGCAACACAGAAGAAGTAGTATTCTTTATTATTAATAACTTTTTTATCCTGAGATGTAGAAAATAAATCTTGAGTAAAATGGAAAGTTGATTTAATTCCTTTATCACTTCTATCGTTTTCTTCTACTTTTACATAAGGAATATCTCCGCCTGTTGCAGCGTCATATTCGTAATTTACTAAACGAGTAATACCATTTTGTAAGTCACAATTAAATATCAATTTAGCTTTCGAAGGATCACCTAACTCTTCTTGTACAATTGTATTATTTTTTAATTGGTATAATTTGTAACCTTCAAATCTGTAATAATTATCAATGTTTGGAAAATGAGTAGGATCTGCCTGAATTGTAACATCCAACTCTTTGTATTGATTTAAGTAATTATTTGAAGCTGGTTTATTAGAGAAATAAATAATTAACTCATTATTTAATTCCTGAATAGTCATATCTGGAGCTTCAGGACCGCTCAATACACGGAAACAATTATCAAATAAAGCTTGTGCTTTATCATCAGCCACTTTTAATAATGGAATTGATGCTTTTGGATCTGTAGAAGTTGTACGAGCCCAAGGTAAACCAACTGTAATATAGTTAACTGCTCCAGGTTGCAAAATAAATGGTCCTGAAGATTGCATGAAACGTCTATCGCCTGGTGTTGTAGATTCTTGCCATGTATTACCGCATGGACCATTAGTATATGTATCCGCTGGATAAACGAAGCTTGTTGGTATAGAACCACCGTAACCATTTCCTCCACAAGTAAATGGAGTTCCATCTCTCCAGAAACCAGTCATATACTGATAATACTGAGTAGCGTTATCTGGGTCAGTTGTTTGAACTGGGGTACCTACTAATGAGTTATTAAAATATAAAAACTTAGTCATTCCCATTTGCTCACCTGGCTCATCTACGCCCGTTAATTGTCCTGGTATAATTAATCCATTATCTCCATCATCATCGATGCCGTTTGCAGTATTAATTGGTCCTTGGAAGAAGTCGCAACCTAAAGCAGGAACATAATTCCCATAACCAATAACACCTGAAACAGTTTCATCATTTGCATCAGCATTGTAGATATATCCCATACCTCTTTTAACATCACAACCAATATAATCATCACCATAATAACCCATATCTGCATCTGTCCATACAGTCATGTACGTGTCGTATAAAGCAAATGAAGAACGGTTGATTAATTGATAATTGTAAAATGTCATGTTATTAATCTCATCGGTAGTTTTGAAAGCGAAAGCCTGAGCACGAATTTCCATACCAATTGCTTTTCCACCATTACCGTGGTTATTACCATTATCGTTATATACCCACCATAATGTCTCATCACCAAATACTCTAGCTTTACAAACACCTAAATTATCTTTTAAACCGCTATTATAAACGTCATAAGAAGGATAGTCTCCAGCTTCTGGCGAATAAACTCCATCAGCATTCATATCAATATAAGGTGCTAATTGTTGATCTTGGTTTAATGAAATATCACCGTTACCTGGCCAATTTTTAATATTTGTTGTTAATTCTCCATCAGCTAATACAAACGCATCAACTTCAGCACGAGTTAACTTAAATATTCTGTCGTACTTCTGACAAACATCTGAAGAAACAGACGCGTCTCCTGTACTTAATGGACCTGTCCAAAAACTAATACCACCAGATTGTGATTGACGATAAGTTTGGGCCGCCAATTTTAATTGACCTCCAACATCAACTCCACCAAACCATACGTTACCCGCAAAATTTGAATTAGGAAGTTTTGACAAATCTTCACCCTTTGGAACTGTATATCTGGCATTTTGTGTACCAAATAAATCCCACCACATATCCGATCCGGAAAATATTAGGGTTCTTACGTTATTAACAGCAAGTTCGGCAGAAGCTTGAGCAGGTGAACAACCAGCCATCACCTTTTCAGGTGCTGCAGTTCTGGCGCCAATGCCATATTTTTCTTTTGCATTCGCAGACAATGCACTTAGTGCAATGGCTGCTATCAATAGATGTTTGTTTAACTTAGTCATGGTTTCCATAATAAAAATTCGTTATATGATTAAAAATCTAATAATACTCCTATTCTAAAAGTACGTGGTCTTCCGAAGTTACCCGGATTATTTAGGTAAATATTGTATTGATCTGTTACTGAAGTTACTGTTGTTGGATTACTATTTAAGAATAATTGTCCTTGAGCAGAAGCTAAATACCCATCATCATCAGGGTTACCAGTATAGTTATAAACACCTAAAATATTTCTAGTATTTAATAAGTTTAATACTTGAATATAGATATTTAAGTTAGCTGTTTTCTTACTATCATCATCTTTTTTACCCCAAGATAATTCTATGTTTTTATCAACTCTTAAATCTGTTCTAAATTGCCAAGGTTTGTAAGAACCATTTACTGAACCATTAATTTGTGTTCTTCCACCAATTGGAGAAGCTGCAACGTCACGAGTATAAGGAGTACCTGAACCAATACGGAAAATTAAGTTAGCACCAACATTTTGTAAAATTTGTACGGTTTGCTGTTCACCCTTTTTCTTACGATTAAATTGTGGGCCTTTATAGTCTTTTCCTTCACCAAAACGGTAATCAAAGTTAAGCGTAATTGTGTGACGTTGATCGTAATCTAATGGTAAAGTGATACGTAAGTTAGGTTGATCAGAGTTAGCTAAACTAGCGCCAGAATTTGCATTAGATCCTGAACCTTCAGCAAATTGTAACGTGTAGTTTGCAGTTAAAGAAATTCCACCAGTTCTTCTTAAATCAAATTCAGCACTTAATCCTTTTACTGTACCAAAATCTTTATTTGCATAAGTTTGATAAGTTCTAGGGTAAGCATTTGACATAGAAACTTGTGTAATTTGATTTCTTAACTCACGATAAAATGCAGTTATTTTTAAAGAGGCGTTTTTCTTTTGATTTAAAATTTGTTGGTAACCTAATTCATAATCAATAGTCTTCTCAGGTTTTAAGTTTGAATTTACAATGAAAGGACTTGCTGTTGAATTAATGAAATAATAACTCTTTGGATCGAAACGCATTAAACCATCACTTGGTCTTTGAGTTAATACATCATAATGTGCAAAGAAGTTAGCAATATCAGAAATTGGGAATGAGAAAGCCACACGCGGCATTACGTTAATTTGAGGTTTATAATCTCTAAAAGCTGCTGTACTAAAAGCATTCTTGCTAGCATAATCTGCATCTTTTAACCAAGGTGTTAATTTACCATCACTTACTAATAATTTTGGATCGGAAATTTCTTTACCTTCGTTATTATACCAAGTTGTTGTTTGTGTTTTTTCATCTGTATTACGGTAACCTACCACATTTAAGCTAGTTAAATTGTCAACATAAACAACATAATCACTCTTAATATTATCTGGTTTCCCTTCCGTTTTTTCACCAGCTGTGTAAGCCTCTTGAAATAAGTAAGGATCTTTTAAAACTTTTTGATTGGCATCAAAACGGTCAACACGAACACCTACGTTAAACTTTAAATCTTTAAAGTCAAACTTATCTTGAATATAACCTGCTACATAAATTGGTTTGTATGCTCCTACATGTAATGTTTGATTACCTTTTTCATCTTTATCATTTAAGAATTTATCTAAGTTTGTTGAATTTCTATCTCTATTACCTAAATAGTCAAATCCGTAATAATCAACCAAAGGAGAAATTCCATCGTATAATAAATCGTTAGCACTAAACATATCTAATGATAAATCATCTGGAGATAAAGCATCAGTATTAATATATGTTTGGTTATCCGCTGCTAAACCCAACATTTCTCTTAAAGATTTGTCAATTTGAGTTTGTCTTGCGGCATCATAAGAATATCTGTGATAATGTAAATCTAAACCACCAGTTGCGGCAGTACCAGGAATAATAATTGTATTAGCAACTGTAGTATCTAATGACACTAAATGAGAGTTTGTGAAATTTCGCATACGTTCCCATAAACCAATTGGGTTAACGGTATAACCACTTTGGTCGCGTTGATCATATTCAACACCCACCATAATAGCATGGTTTTTAAAATCGGCAGAGAAACTTGAAGCGAAACGTAATTGAGTTGCTTCAGTTACTTGGTAGCCATTATACTGACGTCCTGTTGATGCAAATAAACTATGAATACCTTGAGGTCGTTCACCATTAACGAACGCATTATCAGTTTGTGCAGCATTTATTGATCTTACACTTCCTCTGAAATTAAAAACTTGTGTTGAGTAATTTGCACTTATTGGATTTAATTCACTTCTTTCATAAGTAACAGGTCCTGTAACCAAACCTTGATAATCTAAATAATACTTATTGTTTTTGTCATCATACTTAATTTGATAGTTTGATGTCGTATCTACAGCATAGTGATACTTACCTTGATAACCATAACGGAAAAGTTTGTCTTTATGGGTATCATCTTGGCTAGTAGTTTTTTGTTTCTCATAACTAGCTAAGAATGTAAAGAATGCATTAGAAACAACTGCTTGTGATTTTTCTTTTTCGGAACCGGTTTGCGCTGCTCCAAATTTTTGACTAATTTTTGCATAAGCTCTCCAAGTTGATTCGATGTATTGAGGGTTATTACTAGCGTTAAACAAAGTATAGTTATACACGAAATCATGTCTGTTAATGTAATCAAAGTTTCCACCTACTTGTAACACAGTGTTTGGAGCAACTTGATATTTAATATTACCATTAATTTGAATTGAGCGGTTTGCAATATTTGGACGAACTGATGTCTGAACCATATCAGCCTTAGTTACATAATCTAAAGCACGATAAAATTTGTCTTCAGAACCAATCGTAACAACTTTTAAAGGGTTTTGCTCAACTTCTGCTAACTTTTCATCTGTTAATTGCCAAATTTTTACATAAGAAGGATCAGGATCTTTTTCATAAGTTCCTTGTCCTGATAAGAAAAAGCCAATAACTGGTTTCTTTTGACCAGTTGAATCTCTTTTTTGCCAAATTGGACCTCCCAAAGAAAAACCTAAAGAGTTGTAGCCATATTTATCAGTTAATTGCGAAGAGATTAACTCGACTCCACCAGCAAATTTACTTTGAGGACCACGAGTTGTAACTGAGATAATACCAGAAGTAGCATCACCATACTGTGCAGGTACACCCCCAGTGATAACGTTTAACTGCTCAACACCTTGTTGAGGAACTCCTAAACCACCAATAGTTTTAACACCATCTACAAAGTAAATTGTAGATGACGAACGACCACCACGTACACTTAAAGCACCACCTTCATCAGCTTGGTACACACCAGCTGTTGTTGCAGCAACTGAATTAATGTTTTTAGTAGCCATATTTTGATACTCTTCACGAGTTACAGTTCCACCTGACTTCATATCACCATCAATCAATGGCTCTTGATAAGCAACAACTTCTACCTCATCTAATCGAACACCTTCACCGTTTGATAACTCAATAGTTACATACGCTGTTTTAGCTTCACCAACAACAACCCCTTTAATCTCTTGGGCTTGGTAACCAACGTAAACACCTTTAACATCATATTTACCTGGAGATAATGGTTTAATCATAGCATAACCATCCATATCTGTCGTTCCAACGCCAACCTGCACGCCACCTTGGTAGGCTACAACGTTCGCAAAAGGAATAGATTCTCCATTTGTTTTATCTTTTAGTAAAACCTTGATAGCACCACCGTTGTTTTGCGCCAATACTGATGCGCTGGCTAGTAAAAGTGTTACGACTGAAAAGTAAATTTTTCTTAACATATTGATAGTTTTTAATTAAGTTCGATTTATACGAGCGGATAAATATATAAATGATAGGTAACTAGTGCAAGTTTTTATGCCCTTTTTTTGTAATATTCTGATTATGTGGTTATTATTTTCCAAATTTTTGTTGTTAAAGGGTATTAAACTTAACAAGAATTAACACGAATTTAAGGAGTTCATTTATCATAATTCTGAAGAACTGTTAAATGGGCGTGGAAAATTGATAAGTGGTGGGTTTTTGCCAATAAGTGGTTGAAATTATGCCACAGATGAAAAGTAAGCTATTGCAAAAGTATTGTTTTTAATACTGTTGCACCTTTGAAGGCTTTTCTTTAGCCCTTTTTGAAGCTTTCCCTCTTTTTTTCTGAAATAGACGCTGAAAAAACGGCTCTCTTTGGTGCGTATTATTTCTAATCGCTTTTCCTTTGTTTCGCTTCATTCTTTTTCGAACTTCTTTTGTTTGAATTCGTTTATGATGATCGCGTATTTTTTTTCGCTCAGCTTTTTCTGCTTTGCGTTTTTCTTTTGCTGCTTTTCTATCTGCCTTAGCTAATTTTCGTTTACTTTTAAAAGATTTTTCATGTTTAGGCACATTCGCCTTCCCGCCTCCCTCTTGTGATATACAAGGAATAGAGATGAATGATGCGATAATGAATATGAAAAATAATTTAAACATTTTTTAATTTAAATATAACGTTTTGCTAACTTGTACTACTTAGTGTATCTGATAACTTCTACGCCAAACTTTTTTAAAAATTCAACGCCTTCATCTGTTGGAATATTTTTATACTCCGCGTAACTATTTTTATAATACACTCTTTTAATTCCCATGGTGTAAATTACTCGCGCGCATGCAATACATGGTGATAAAGTAACGTACAAGGTTGAACCATCAATGGTTGTGTTATTTTTAACAGCATATAAAATGGCATTTTGCTCAGCGTGTAGGGCCAATGAGCAACTTCCTTTACTATCACGAGCACATCCATGTTCCGGCCACTCTTGATCACAATTATGCGTGCCTGCTGGCGGACCATTATACCCTAATGATACAATACGGGTATCTTTTGTTAAAACCGCTCCAACCTGAGCTTTTACGCAGTGTGAGCGTAAGGCTAGCTTTTCAGCTAACTCCATATATATTTCTTCGTAACTAGGCTTGCTCATCATGCGAAAGTAATTATATAATGCAAAAAGGCAAAGAAAACACAATGGTTTTACTTTGCCTTTTAACTATTTGTGAGATTATATTATTTTGAAACTAATGTTTTACCCATACGTTTACGCTCATTTTCATCTAAATAGATTTTACGTAAACGGATGAAAGTTGGAGTAATTTCAACATATTCATCTCCTTGGATATATTCCATTGCTTCTTCTAAACTGAAGTTAATTTTTGGTACGATACGCATTTTATCATCAGTACCTGATGCACGCATATTCGTTAATTGTTTCTCTGTACAAATGTTTACTACTAAATCATCAGGACGGATGTGCTCACCAATTACCATACCTGGGTAAATTTCGTCACCTGCTTCAACAAAGAATTTACCACGATCTTGTAATTTATCAATTGAATAAGCTACTGCAGTTCCTTTATCTTTAGAGATTAATACACCTGCAATACGGCTTGGAATTGGGCCTTTCCAAGGTTCGTAATCCTTGAAACGGTGAGCCATAATAGCCTCGCCTGCTGTAGCTGTTAATACGTTATTACGTAATCCAATAATACCACGAGAAGGAATTTCAAACTCAATATGAGTTAAATCTCCTTTAGCTTCCATGATTAATAAATTACCTTTCCGTTGTGTTACTAAGTCAATAACTTTAGACGCTGATTCTTGAGGAACGTCAACTGTTAACACCTCAATTGGCTCACATTTTTGCCCGTCAATTTCTTTAACGATAACTTGTGGTTGACCTAATTGTAACTCATAGCCCTCACGACGCATCGTTTCAATTAAAACCGATAAATGCAAGATACCACGACCAAATACTAAATAAGAATCAGGAGATGATGTTTCTTCAACACGCATCGCTAAATTCTTTTCCAACTCTTTATATAAACGATCACGTAAGTGACGAGAAGTAACAAATTTACCATCTTTACCAAAGAAAGGAGAGTTGTTAATTGTAAATAACATACTCATTGTTGGCTCATCAATTTTCATGGTTGGCATTGCTTCTGGAGAATCAAAATCAGCAACTGTATCACCAATTTCAAATCCTTCAATTCCTGTAAATGCACAAATATCACCAGTTTGAACTTCGGTAACTTTAACTTTACCTAAACCTTCAAATACAAATAATTCTTTAATACGAGATTTTTGAATTCTACCATCACGTTTTACAACTGAAACTGGCATATTTTCTTTAATGATTCCACGGAATACACGGCCTACCGCAATACGACCAATGAATGAAGAATAATCTAAAGATGTAATTTGAATTTGTAAAGTTCCAACACGCTCAGGAGCTGTAGGGATATTTTCTAAAATTGTATCTAATAAATAAGTTACATCTGTTGTAGGTGTTTTGTAATCAGCACCCATCCAGCCATTTTTACTAGAACCGTAAACTGTAGGGAAGTTTAATTGATCTTCAGTTGCCTCTAAGTTAAAGAATAAATCAAATACGTTATCATGAACTTCTTCAGGACGACAGTTTGGTTTATCTACTTTATTAATCACTACAATCGCTTTTTTACCTGCAGCAATAGCTTTTTGAGTAACGAAACGTGTTTGAGGCATTGGCCCTTCAAAAGCATCCACTAATAAAATTACACCATCCGCCATGTTTAATGTACGTTCAACTTCTCCACCAAAGTCAGCATGGCCTGGTGTGTCAATGATGTTAATTTTTGTTCCTTTATAGGTAACTGATACGTTTTTAGCTAAGATAGTAATACCACGCTCACGCTCTAAGTCGTTGTTATCAAGGATTAACTCACCTGACGCTTGGTTTTCACGAAATAAATTACACTGGTGTAAAATTTTGTCTACTAATGTTGTTTTCCCGTGATCGACATGGGCAATGATGGCAATGTTTCTAATTTCTGACATGGTATATTTTAATAAGGGCGCAAAAGTACGACTTTTAAGTGAGAAACCAACTTTATCTGATTGAAAATCTACACTTTATCGTTAAATAAGCGTTAAATTATGACTATTGAGATGATTTTTGCGATTTAGTGCATTTACAAATTGTTATGTTAATTTTGAGACATCCTAATTTCAAATTGTCAAATTCATTAAAATATTTACTTGTTGTTTTAGTTGTTACTATTGCGCTTATTGTTTTTTCTTGTGAGATACCAGAAGGAAACACAAAAACACAAGCGGTGAAGAAAGACACGTTGCTTTACTTGAATCATTCTGACTCCGCAAAGTATGTAGGTATTAATACTTGTAAATTATGTCACCAAGACATTTACAATACATTCATTAAAACCGGAATGGGCAAATCCTTTGATGTAGCCACTAAAACTAAATCATCGGGAGATTACCACAATTCCATCATTCATGATAAAATAGGTAATTTTTATTATAAAGCTTTTTGGTTGAATGATAGTTTACAGTTTTTAGAATACCGTTTAAAAGGAAAGGATACTATTTACAAACGCCAGGAAACTGTTGATTTTATAGTTGGTTCAGGGCAACATACCAATTCACACATACAATCTGTAAATGGCTATTTAAATCAAATGCCAATGACGTTTTATACTCAAAAACAGAAATGGGATTTACCTCCTGGTTTTGAAGATGGTCGTAACACCCGCTTTATGCGCAAGATTGGATTAGAGTGTATGAGTTGTCACAACAACTATCCGGAATTTGTAATAGGTAGTGAAAATAAATTTACGGCTGTGCCAGAAGGTATTAACTGCGAACGCTGCCATGGCCCAGGAAGTATTCATGTGGCACAACGTCAAAATGGAAGTCGAATTGACACATCAAAATATATTGATTACAGTATTGTGAACCCTGCTAAATTAAGTATTGATGCGCAGTTTGATATTTGTCAGCGTTGCCATTTACAAGGTAACACAGTTTTAAAAGAAGGAAAATCGTTTTATGATTTTAAACCGGGAATGAAATTGAGTGATTATATGACCGTATTTTTACCTAAATATAAAAATGCAGATGATGAATTTATCATGGCGTCACATGCAGATAGATTGAAGCAAAGTCAATGTTTTATTAAGTCAATGGAGAAAGCTGCATCCCCCGCCTTTCAGGCACCCCCTTCAAAGGGGGAAAGCCAAAAGTTAAAGCCATACAAAGATGCAATGACGTGTGTGACTTGTCATAATCCACATGTGAGTGTTAGAGAAACAAATCCAAATGTATTTAATGATGCGTGTAACTCATGTCATACAACAAATGGCAAATCAAAATTAAATTGTAGTAAAAAAGGAATTACCAATACATCCAACTGCGTGAGTTGTCACATGCCAAAATCTGGCTCTATTGATATTCCACATGTAACGGTTCATGATCATTATATCAGAAAACCAATGACTAAAAAAGATAAAGATGGCATTAAAGAGTTTATTGGCTTGTACGCCATTAATGAAAAAAAACCAAGTGCATATACTAAAGCAAAAGCCTATATTAATCAGTACGAAAAATTTGAAGGTAAATTATATTGTTTGGATAGCGCAGCCTTTTATTTGAAAGATAAAACAGATGATGATTTAAAAAATAATATTGATTTATTGATTCAATTATATTTTAATAAAAATGATTTTGATAAGATTGCTAGGTATACGGATAAGTTAACCGATGTGTTTTTAATCCAAACTAAGCTCATTAAAAAATCATACTCAAACGATGATGCTTGGACCTGCTATCGCATTGGAGAAGCATTTTCAAATTTAGGAGAAATAAGCCGTGCAATTAATTATTACAGACAAGCTGTAAACATAGCGCCCTATGTTTTAGATTTTAAAAATAAATATGGAGCAGCCTTAGCCTCTAACAACTTGCTTCCTAATGCTGAAAAAGAATTTAGTGAAATCTTAAAAGAAAATCCAAAACACGTATCTGCTTTGACCAATTTAGGTTTTGTGAAATTGCGACAAGGCAATGTAAAAGAAGCGGAACTACTTTATTTTAAGGCATTAGCACTTGATCCAGATTATGAATCGTTATTGTTAAACATTGCCGGACTATATGCTTATAAAAAAGACTTTAAACAAGCAGAAACTTATTTGAATAGAATTTTAAAACAGCATCCAAATAATACTCAAGCCAAACAGGCATTACAACAAATTAAACAATATATACACTAATTACCGTTTGGGCTAAGCCAGCGACAAAATAAAAGCATTATGGCAACAATAAAAGCAAATTCATATAACATTTACATTGGCGAGAAAAGTTTTGATGCGCTCAATACATTTTTAACGAAAAATAAATATAGTCACTATTATATTTTATGCGATGAACATACTTTTGAGTTTTGTTTACCAACTTTATTGTTTCATGCTCCTTTGT
>ERZ724516.526-NODE-526-length-24033-cov-10.150430_pt1 | contig 24033 bp, 16 predicted proteins | sample MGYA00376049_ERZ724516 | MGnify/ENA primary metagenome ERZ724516 (study PRJEB28724, sample SAMN07190886) | activated sludge metagenome | isolation source: activated sludge of sewage treatment plant in Hong Hong | place: USA: Christiansburg, Virginia | collected... | reverse complement strand
TGAAGTTTTTAACTTCAATCCGCACCAGCGCGTCGTTGAGGGCCGCATTATAGGGGAGGAAAAAATACTGTCAACGACATTTCATTTATTTCGTTCTGACTGCCTGAAAAACCACCAAAAGCGCACCCCAAGCAAGAAGAATAGCACTAATGCGTAGGGCCAGATGCCGGTTAGCCCTAGTTTATTCACCCATATAAAGTGCAGCAGTATCAGTAGTGCAGCCGCGTACACTAGGCGATGTAGCTTGATCCAGTTTCTTTTAAGCCGTCGCTGCCAACCTTTTGTCGATGTTAGGCCCAGTAAAAGCATAATAACCATCGCAGCCGCCCCGACCATGACATAGGGGCGCTTGGCTAACTCTGCCAACAGCTCTTGCCAGCGGGCACCAAACAGTAGAAACACATAGGCCGTCACGTGCAGTGCCGCATAGAACAGTGCGAACAGTCCAATCATGCGGCGAAAGCGTATCCAGAAGCTGCGATGAGTTGCATAGCGCAGAGGGGTCATGGTGAGTGATAGTAAAAGGCATCGAAAAGCCCACAAACCACTTTGATCCACGAGTGCTTTTGCTGGATCTGGCCCTAAATGATTGCCAATGCCGGCATATAGCAACCACCCGGCAGGAGCCAGTAAGAGTAGAAACAAGACGAGTCTGGCTCGACCCAGCCAGTCTGCTGTCTTTTTTGGCATCATTCCCTCTTTAGAAGTACCGCTTAAGGTCCAGCCCCTTATAGAGAGCCGCCACGTCTTGTGCGTAGCCATTGAATGGCAGTGTTGTTCGCCAGTTGGGATTGAATAAAGTAGCAGGAAGGCGGCGCTCTCGAGACTGCGTCCATCGCGGATGATCCACGGCCGGATTTACATTGGCAAAAAAACCATACTCATCCGGTGCCAACATCGACCATGTCGTACGGGGGGCATTTTCGACAAAACGGATGCGGACGATCGACTTGATGCTTTTGAAACCATATTTCCACGGCACGATCAGCCGCAAGGGTGCTCCGTTCTGTGGTGGCAGTGAACGCCCGTAAACCCCCACTGCCATCAGCGCGAGCGGATGCATTGCTTCGTCTATACGGAGGCCCTCTACATAGGGCCAGCGCAGATTTCGTGTCCGTTGGCCCGGCATCTGTGCAGCGTCCTGTAGAGTAGTAAACTCGATAAAGCGCGCCTTACTGGTGGGCTCGAAACGACGAATCAGATCTGCCAGTGAAAATCCAAGCCACGGGATAACCATCGACCACGCCTCTACACAGCGAAAACGATAGATTCTGTCTTCCAACGCATGAGGCTTTAGGATGTCCTCCAGCGTATAAGCTCCGGGCTTGCGGCACTCTCCTTCGATATGCACCGTCCATGGTTCGAGACGCAATGAGCCTGCATTTGCTGCTGGATCCGATTTATCGAGGCCGAATTCGTAGAAATTATTGTATGTGCTGACTGCATCGTAGGGAGTTAGTGACTCCCCCGTTATGTTGGCGGCACTTTTGCGCGCGAGAATGGCATTGCGAAGGAAGCGTGGCGCATTGGCACGCTCGATGGCGGGCGCATACGGCAGCGGGGCTGAGCGTGCTGTAGCGGGAAGCAAAGCCGCCGCGCCAAGCAGGCCTGCGGCTTTGATCAATTCTCGGCGTTGCTGATACACCGACTCTGACGCAACCTCACTGAGCAAGGGCTCGCTGGCAGAGCGTTGGCGTATCAGCATGATACCCTCCTGAAGTATACGAGAATGTCAGCCCTGAGTCGGCGATGCCTTTGCCGCCCTGAGACGTCCCCAGAGTGTAGCAACCGGGCCAGACAGTGCATAAACCATCGACACTGTTAACAGACCGATGGGCAAGTCGTAGTTGATGATGGCGAACACCAGCACAACTGGCAACATGACAACAAACGGGACTCGTGAGCGATCCAGCTCTTTAAAGCTGTAATACCGAAAATTACTGACCATCAGGAAGGCCGCTATTACCGTGATCACTGCAATGGCAATGGCAAGCTCCTGCTCGCGCCCTGGAATTCGGTTATCAAAGCCGGCCCAGACCATGCTGGCAATAATGGCGGCGGCAAGTGGGCTGGCCAAGCCGGTGAAGTAGCGCTTATCCGCAACATCGTGCTCGACATTAAAGCGGGCCAAGCGGAAGGCGGCGGCTACTGCGTAGATAAAGGCACAAATCCAGCCAATCTTGCCTAACGATTGCAGGCTCCAGGTGAACACCACCAGTGCGGGGGCGACGCCGAAGGACACCATGTCCGAGAGCGAATCATACTCGGCCCCGAACGCGCTCTGGGTATTGGTCATGCGGGCAACGCGGCCATCCATACCATCGAACAGTGCGGCGACAAAGATGGCAATCGCAGCCGCCTCGAAACGGCCATGCATGGCCGCAATGATGGCATAGAAGCCAGAGAATAGTGCGGCGGTAGTAATCAGGTTTGGCAGTAGATAGATGCCTTTATTGCGGACTTTCTTACCGCCTTCGTCCTGATCTTCTTCGACCACTTCAAAAGTGAGGCCGCTGTGCTCTTCATGGTCATTAGGTGGCATGGTCATAGCCTTGGCTCATGGCATATTTAATAAGCAATGATAGTCACCCTGCCAAAAATTGACTATTGGCATCATGTGACTGTCGGATGAGTACAGGATGACATAAAAAAACGCGGACTGGCCGCGTTTTTTTATGTCGTCGTACCGCTCCTTAAGAGCGGACAGCCAAAATCAGTTCTTGGCTTTGTCAACGATCTTGTTGGCTGCAATCCACGGCATCATGGAACGCAACTGCTCACCAACCTGCTCAATTGGGTGCGCGGCGTTGTTACGACGGGCTGCTGTCATGGACGGATAGTTGTGAGCACCTTCGGCAATGAACATCTTGGCGTATTCGCCGTTCTGGATGCGCTTGAGAGCATTACGCATCGCTTCACGGGATTCGGCGTTGATAACTTCCGGACCAGTAACGTACTCACCGTATTCGGCATTATTGGAGATCGAGTAGTTCATGTTGGCGATACCGCCTTCATACATGAGGTCAACGATCAGCTTGAGTTCGTGCAGGCATTCGAAGTAAGCCATTTCTGGAGCGTAACCAGCTTCCACCAGTGTTTCGAAGCCAGCTTTAACCAACTCAACTGCGCCACCACACAACACGGCTTGCTCACCGAACAGATCTGTTTCGGTTTCGTCTTTGAACGTGGTCTCGATAATGCCGGAGCGACCGCCACCCACGCCAGAAGCGTAAGAAAGTGCCAAATCCTTTGCCTTGCCGGATACGTCCTGGAAAATAGCGATCAGGTCAGGGATGCCACCGCCTTTCACAAACTCGGAGCGCACAGTGTGGCCTGGAGCTTTAGGGGCAATCATGATGACGTCCAGATCCTTACGGGGCACAACCTGGTTGTAATGAATGGCAAAACCGTGGGCGAAGGCCAGTGTAGCGCCCTGCTTCAGATTCGGCTCAATCTCATCCTTATACAGCTTGGCCTGAAACTCATCTGGCGTGAGGATCATCACTACGTCTGCAGACTTAACAGCGGCAGGAACATCGGTAACGGTCAAGCCATGGGCTTGCGCTTTGGCAACGGAGGCCGAGCCGGGGCGTAGACCTACAACAACGTCAACACCGGAATCTTTCAGGTTACAGGCGTGGGCATGGCCCTGTGAGCCGTAACCGATAATGGCGACTTTCTTGCCACGGATGATGGAGATGTCGGTGTCTTTGTCGTAAAAAACGTGCATGGTGCTTCCTCTATTTTCAGTTCCGTTTGTAACAGAACACTTGCGATGATTTCCCCTCTCCCCAACCCTCTCCGTCACAGAAAGGGGGATAGTTCGGGGAAGGGATTAAATACTCAAAACCTTTTCGCCGCGTGCAATACCGCACACGCCGGTACGCACCACCTCGAGAATGGACGTTTCGGCCAGTGCCTCTAAGAAGGCATCCAGCTTGGCACTGGTTCCTGCGAGCTGAATAGTATAAATCGTCGGGGTTACATCAACGATCTGACCACGAAAGATATCAGCCGTGCGCTTGAGCTCGGCACGGGCAGCACCCGTGGCTTTGACCTTAACTAGCAACAGCTCTCGCTCGACGTGCGCACCCTCGGTGAGATCCACCACCTTAATCACCTCGATCAGCTTATTAAGCTGCTTGGTGACTTGCTCAATCTTGTGCTCGTCACCCGTGGTGGTGAGCGTCAGTCGAGACAGGGTTGGGTCATCGGTGGGCGCTACGGTGAGCGACTCAATATTGTAGCCACGCTGGGAAAAAAGGCCGACCAGACGGGATAGCGCACCCGATTCATTTTCCATTAAGGCAGAAATAATACGACGCATGATCAGGTACGCTCCGTCTTGGACAGCTTCATGTCGCGCAGCGAACCGCCGGCAATGAGCATGGGGTATACGTGTTCCGCCGGATCAACGTAAACATCCATGAAAACGAGGCGATCTTTCATGGCGAAGGCCTCTCTCATCTTACTTTCAAGCTGAGTTGGGTCGGTGATCTTCATGCCGACATGACCGTAGGCTTCAGCCAACTTTACGAAGTCAGGCAGAGAATCCATATAGGAGTTCGAGTGACGACCTTCGTACTGCATGTCCTGCCACTGCTTTACCATGCCCAGCGAGCGATTGTTGAGATTCAAGATCTTTACCGGCAAGCCATACTGCAAGCAGGTGGAGAGCTCTTGAATATTCATCTGGATTGAGCCTTCGCCTGTCACACAGACAACGGTTTCTTCCGGGCAAGCGAAGAGCGCACCCATGGCGGCGGGCAAACCGAAGCCCATGGTGCCGAGGCCACCGGAGTTGATCCACTGACGCGGGCGATCATATTTGTAATAGAGCGCCGCAAACATCTGATGCTGGCCTACATCGGAGGTAACAATAGCCTTACCTTCGGTAACCTTGTACAGCATCTCCACCACTTGCTGGGGCTTCATTTCTCCAGGTGCGGCCGGCTCGTAACGCAAGCCATGTACCTTGCGCCAGTCGTCAATCAACTGCCACCACGCTTCCATGGCTTTGGCATCAGGCTTGTCGGCCTGTTTAACCAGCGCCAGCATCTCGCTCAGCACTGGCTCTACAGCCCCAACGATAGGAATATCAGCCGTAATAGTCTTGGAGATAGATGCCGGATCAATGTCGATGTGAATGATCTTGGCATTTGGGCAAAACTTACGCGTATTGTTGGTAATACGATCATCAAAGCGTGCGCCAACCGCGAGGATCAGGTCGCTATGGTGCATGGCCATATTGGCTTCATACGTGCCATGCATACCCAGCATACCCACGAACTGGCGATCAGAGCCTGGATAGGCGCCAAGACCCATCAGGGTATTGGTTACTGGATAGTTCAGATAACGGGCCATCTCGGTAAGCAGGCCAGATGCTTCGCCCTGCACGACTCCGCCACCAGCATAAATAATGGGACGTTTGGCGGCGACGAGCTCATCCACTGCCTTTTTGATCTGACCGGCATGCCCACGACCCGGCGGGTTATAGGAGCGCAGCTTGACCTTTTGCGGGTACTCGTAAGGGAACTTTTCGTTCGGAGCGGTACAGTCCTTTGGAATGTCGATCACCACCGGGCCTGGACGGCCACTGGCAGCAATATAGAATGCCTTTTTGACAATGCCCGGAATATCTTCGGCTTTACGCACCTGAAAGCTGTGCTTCACGATGGGCCGCGACACGCCAATCATGTCGGTTTCTTGGAAGGCATCCTCACCAATTAAGTGGGAAGGCACCTGACCGGAGATCACCACCATCGGGATCGAGTCCATATAGGCGGTGGCAATTGCCGTCACCGTATTGGTCGCACCCGGGCCAGAAGTCGCCAGCACTACGCCAGGCTTACCTGTGACACGAGCGTAGCCATCAGCCGCATGGCCTGCTGCCTGCTCATGACGAACGAGGATGTGCTGGACCTTGTCCTGCTGAAAAATGGCGTCGTAGATGTGCAGCACGGCACCGCCGGGATAACCAAAAATATACTCCACGCCTTCGTCGGCGAGGGCGCGGATGAGCATTTCACCGCCAGAAAGAAGTTCCACAGAATCACCCTTGAATAAAGCGTAAGGCGCACCGCAACTATCGTATGAGTTGCAGGGGTGCGCATTCTAGCACGAGGTTTTGACCAACAACGGAGGGTCTTGCCTGGCTTGTCGGATGCCCCGGGTTCAGGGCTCCTGATCACTGCCCTTCTACGGGTGGCGATCTTGCAAGCGGGGACGGTCGCGGCGTTTGGCCGGACCAGGCAGGGCATGCGCCCCGGCGTCAGCAGATCGGAGGGTGACCGCTCGGCTGACTCCCACCATCGGGAACCCGTAAGTTTTTAGATTGCTCGACTAATTGTCAAGTGGTTCAAGGCGTTGCATAAAGATACTTATCAGCAGGCCATTGATGTGGTTATAGTGCCGGTATTGTTTGCCAGATTAGGTGTCACCCCTATGAATAAGCTCATTGTTGCTGCCCTACTGGGCTCTCTGCTGGCCGCTCCTGTGATGGCGGCCCAGTTTTACAAGTGGACGGACGAGAAGGGAGCAACCCACTACTCGGAAAGCCCACCCCCTGCGACCGCCAAGGGCGCTACAGAAATAAAAGTTCAGACTCGTACACCTTCGGGGTCAGGTTCGGCGGTCGAAAGCCTGCAAAAACAGCGGGAAACGACCCGCAAGAACTTATCGGAAAAGACTAAAGCCGGCGCAACCGATGCGGCTGCTACTAAGGTCGATAAATCCGAGTATGCCGAGCGCTGCAAGCAGTACCGATCTAACTTGGAGGCAATGGAGTCTCATGGCAGGGTGTCGGAAATGAGCAGCAAGGGAGAAAAACGATTCCTTACTGATGAAGAAAAGAACAAGCGTATGGATGAAACACGACGCCAGATTAAAGCGTTCTGTCAGTAAGCCGCGCGACGCATAAAAAAACGCCCTTAAGGGCGTTTTTTTATGCGTCAACGGGATGGGGGAAAAAGCGACTTCTCCAGCGAAGGCAAATCCTTAGCCAACTGCTCACCTATCACCCATTGCGGGTTGGATTGGCCGTAACCCAGCGCCTCTTCACGCTCCTGTAACGTACTCAACGACTGCTCATAGCTGGCGCGTAAACTATATTCTCTGCGCAATGCCTCATCAAAAAAGGCGCGGCCAAAATAAGTAAGATCGGCGTCATCCGTACACCCAAATGAGGGCTTGTCGGCGGCGGCTGCGGTAATAATCAACGTATCCGGCGTTTGTATATCCTTAATAAAACCCCCAGAGTAACAGGCTGAAAGGACAATAACGCGACGCTTTATCCCGCTATCATCAAGCACCTGCCGCAACCATGAGGGAGTGACAGGAGCAAGCTGCAATGGCCAGTAACTTAATTCGATTTCATGCGCTTCGCTTCCGTGCGAAGTGAGGAATAAGAACAATACATCCTGATCACGATTCATGCGGCTCGAAAAAGCTGACAATGCACGAGCAATACTGGTTCGAGTTGCAATTGGCTGGCTATATGCGGTGTCATCATTATTGAGCAGGATAAGAGACCGGCCACTTGTAGCGAAACGCGTGTCGAAAAGCGCTTTAGCCGTCTCTGCCTCGGTCCGGAATACTCCCTGATAGGCGGCTCCCCCTACCCCAAGAAAATACCAGTCCACCTGCTCGGGACGCTCCGGCTCCAAGGCTGCCAAAGCACGCTGCAGCAGATCGGGCTGCGCATAAACTGCGGCCTCTTCAATAATATGCGGTGCAACTGGGGCTGGCTCTTCAGTGGTTACAGCAGTCCAAAGTCGCTCATCACTGAATAGCAGCGTCCAAGCGATAAAAAAACCCATGAGAATGATGAATGCAAGAACACTTTCTAGTCTGGGCCACGCCAAGGCTCGTGTAAAAACCAGCACCAACGCAAGTACAGGCCAGAGATACAACAGCAGGTAAATTTCTGGCACATACCGCGTGATATCGGCCGATAGCCACTCGTGCTGGCCTGCATAGAGCAATATGCACTGTGCGATCCCCATCAAGCTATCTGCTGCTAGCCCGATGCTAGCAGGGGCCAGACCAAGCCGCCAAAGACCATGACGTGATACCAGTACCTGCCCGAAAACCAACAAGGCAAAGCCTGGTAGCAGGTAGACGGCAATGCCCGCAGGAGACCACTGTCCTGGCCAACCCTCACTCAACAGATCGAAGGTAAAGCTAACGGTCAGGCTGAGCATCAGAAGTATCAGGAAGTTTGACGGGCTTGGTGCCAGCCATCGCAAAGCACTGCGACGAAAAACCAGCAGATGACAGGCCGCCCAGAGGTTGCGGAAAAGGTCGCTCAAAAGAGGGGGGCCGGTCAGGGTCCAGCGCATGCGGGAGGCTCGGAAAGCGTCAATGTGCGGATGATAGCAGCACTCGGTTAGACCGGCATAACCTCATGCGATCTGGCGATTGATAGGGACGCTCACTACTGCGCCAGCGAATTGTCACGCTGGCGCAGTATCGGCGATTAATGCAGTCTCTTTTTATGGAACTGGAACTGGCCATGCTCCTCGCTAATGACAATGGTATCTCCCTGCAAAAACTCACCAGCAAGCAGTTGTTGCGCCAACGGGTTTTCAAGCAGTGTTTGAATGGCACGCTTCAAAGGACGAGCGCCATAAACAGGATCATACCCAGCGGCTACCAGCCTTATCATTGCTGTATCCGTCATCTCGAGGTGAATTTCGCGCTCGGCCAAGCGCGAACGCAGGCGATCAATCTGGATCTCGGCAATACCGCGAATCTGCGACTCGGCCAACGGATGGAAGACAACCACTTCGTCAATACGATTGATAAACTCGGGGCGGAAATGATGGCCAACCACTTCCATTACGGCAGTCTTCATCTCATCGTACTGACCTTCTCCGGTCATGCTCTGAATGATGTCAGACCCCAGATTAGAGGTCATGACAATGACCGTATTACGAAAATCGACGGTCCGTCCTTGGCCATCCGTGAGGCGCCCATCTTCTAATACTTGTAGCAGGATATTGAATACATCCGGATGTGCCTTTTCGACTTCATCGAGCAAGATCACCGCATAAGGACGACGACGGATCGCTTCGGTGAGATAGCCACCCTCTTCGTAGCCGACATAGCCCGGAGGCGCGCCAATTAGGCGCGACACGGAATGTTTTTCCATGAATTCGGACATGTCGATACGAACCATGGCATCGTCGGCATCGAAGAGAAAGCTGGCCAGTGCCTTGGTGAGCTCGGTCTTGCCGACCCCGGTTGGCCCAAGGAACAGGAAAGAACCATTCGGACGATTGGGGTCCGACAAGCCGGCGCGGGAGCGGCGCACGGCATTGGCAACGGCGACTACTGCTTCATGCTGGCCGATCACGCGCCGATGTAACGCATCTTCCATGCGCAGTAGCTTGTCGCGCTCACCCTCGAGCATCTTACTCACGGGAATGCCGGTGGCTTTGGAGATGACTTCCGCAATTTCTTCTTCGGTCACCCGATTACGCAACAGCGTATGCTCCGTCGTTTCTGCTGATTGCGCGGTAGAAAGCTGCTTTTCCAGTTCAGGAATCGTGGCGTACTGCAGACGAGACATTTTTTCGAGATCGTTGGCACGGCGCGCCGCCTCAAAATCGATACGGGCTTTTTCCAGTTCTTCCTTTACCTGCTGGGCACCCTTGAGCGAGGCCTTCTCGGCCTTCCAGATTTCGTCAAGATCCGAATATTCTTTACCGAGCTTTTGGATATCTTCTTCCAGCTTGGCAAAGCGCTGCTTGCTGGCGGCATCTTCTTCTTTCTTCAGCGCCTCTCGCTCCATCTTGAGCTGGATCAACCGACGATCAAGGCGATCCATTTCTTCTGGCTTGGAATCCATCTCCATACGGATGCGTGAGGCGGCCTCGTCAATCAGATCGATGGCTTTGTCGGGAAGCTTGCGGTCGGTGATGTAGCGATGAGACAGACGCGCAGCCGCAATAATCGCTGGGTCGGTAATGTCGACACCGTGGTGAAGCTCATAACGCTCTTTGAGTCCGCGTAAAATCGCGATAGTGTCTTCGACACTGGGCTCATCAACTAGCACCTTCTGAAAACGGCGCTCTAGTGCGGCATCTTTCTCGATGTACTGACGGTATTCATTGAGTGTGGTAGCACCGACGCAGTGCAGCTCACCACGTGCCAGTGCTGGCTTAAGCATATTGCCGGCATCCATGGCGCCTTCAGCTTTGCCTGCGCCAACCATGGTATGCAATTCATCGATGAACAGAATGATATTGCCTTCCTGTTTAGCCAACTCGTTGAGCACGGCTTTAAGGCGCTCCTCGAATTCGCCACGGAATTTTGCACCGGCAATCAGCGCGCCCATATCGAGAGACAATACCTGCTTGCTGCGCAAGCCTTCAGGCACTTCGCCGTTGACGATGCGCTGTGCGAGTCCTTCGACGATGGCGGTCTTGCCAACACCGGGCTCACCGATCAGCACAGGATTATTCTTAGTACGGCGTGACAGCACTTGAATGGTACGGCGAATTTCATCATCACGACCGATCACAGGATCGAGCTTGCCGTTAGCGGCACGCTCGGTGAGGTTAATCGTGTACTTGGAAAGCGCCTGACGGTTTTCCTCAGCATTGGCATCTTTCACGGATTCGCCTCCTCGTACTTGATCGATCACTTGGAGAAGTCGGGCTTTTTGCACGCCCGCTTTCTGCAGTATTTTTGCAGCATCAACATTGGCATCGAACATGGCGAGCAGCATAAGCTCACTGGCAATGAACTGATCACCGCGCTGCTGGGCCTGCTTGTCGGCCAGATTGAAAACACGGTTTAGCTCTTGCCCGACAGACACTTCTCCGGTCGGGGTCTTCAGTGTTGGCAAGTTATCGAGATGTGCTGCCAACGCTTGGGTGAGTAACGCCTCATTAGCACCCGCCTGCGCCAGTAGTGGCCGCACACTGCCGCCCTGCTGATCCAGCAGTGCCTTCAATACATGAGCGGGTTCGATGGCGGTATTGTCACGCCCCACGGCCAGAGACTGGGCCTCTGATATGGCTTCCTGCAGCTTTGCGGTTAAACGATCAAAACGCATGTGGCACCTCAAAAAGCAATAAAACGACTTGCCCTTATGTATAGGGGTCATCGGTGCTAATTCAAGGTAGAGGCCTCAACAAGTTGTGCGGAAAAGACTGACCAGGATCAATTGCGATGCGATTAGTCCCGTTTAGCCTGTGCAGGACCAGCGCAGGGTGCGTTCGGCAACGTGCGCACCAAACAGCTCCGCGGTGCGGATATCACCCGCAGGGGGCGTAAGTTCGGCAGGTGCATTGTCGGACTGCGTCATCAGGCCGAGATGGGAGCCCATTCGATTAATGTCATCAGGGCCGGTTCCTGTCGGCATGAGGGGCAAGGGAACCCACAACATGCCATGCTGAGCAGAGAATATCTGAAGCTGAAAAAGGACACTGAGTTTGTCGCCAGAGAGGCCCCCGGAATTGGTGAATCCTGCAGCAAGCTTGTCTTTCCATGCCTGATTGAGCCACTGTCGAGAGGTTTGATCCATGAATGTCTTGAATGCAGCAGAGACACTGCCCATATAGGTGGGAGCGCCTAAGATAATGGCATCAGCGGCATCCAGTGCAGGCCAGTCGGGTTGTTCGGCGGACATGAGTACGGCAGCCACTCCCTCAACACGGAGTACGCCTAGGCGCACATGCTCGGCAACTCTGGCAGTATGGCCATAGCCTGAATGGTAGACGATGGCGACAGTGGCCATGACAAACGCTCCGCTGGCGGATTTAGATTCGGCGATGATAGCCAACTGCGGCACGGAAGCCACTGTTACAGTGGCACTACTAAGAAATTGATTAGCAGAGGATGAACGATATGGGTAAGCCCACGGCAGAAGAGCTACAGGTTGCTATCGCAAAGGCCATCACTATGCGTGAAGGCGGCCACGATGAAGATAATGTGGCAAAAGCATTATTGAGCCTGAATTACCGTATGCAAAAGATGGAGGCGTTACTGTCAACCGTGAAGCGCTATCTGCATGCAGGGCAAAGTGCGACGGATCATCGTAATTTACTGCTGGCAGTGCAGGTCGCAGAAAAAGCTAATGCTGATGCTGATGAAGACAAGGGCGACAGTTCTTCATCCGACAGTCGAGGGTTAAGCTAAGACTCCACCGACCTAATACTCAGTTGTCATCACGCCAAATGATGCTCGCCATACGACCGGTCTGGCCATCGCGTCGGTAGGAAAAGAACCGGTCCGGGTCGTTGAATGTGCATAGCCCACCTCCGTAAATGGAGGCAACCCCGGCTTGGGTCAAGCGCTGTCTGGCTAACGCATAGATATCTGCTAGCCAGCGTCCTGCATTCGGGCTGGGTACAAAGGCGCTTGCAGCTCCCGCGTCACACTCCATAAAAGCAGCTCGCACTTCATCACCCACCTCGAATGCTGCGGGGCCAATTGCGGGGCCTAGCCACGCCAGCACTCGGTTTGAGTCAGGAAATTGTTTTAGTGTTGCTTCAAGTACACCATCACAAAGTCCGCGCCACCCCGCGTGTGCCACAGCAACACGATGCCCGTCTTGATCGCAGAAAAATACCGGCAAGCAATCTGCGGTCATTACTGCGCAAGGCATCCCAGGCTGCATTGTTGTTACTGCGTCGGCATCAGGTACGCAGGCGGGATCGCTCCCTGCGTTCACTACCTGTATACCGTGGACCTGATTCAGCCATTGTGGTGGCGCACAAGAGGACAGATGCTGCAGGGCTTGCGTAAGGTGATTGCGATTGGCCTGAACATCTACGGGATTGTCACCTACATGCATACCGAGATTGAGTGACGCCCAAGGCGCGGCACTTACCCCTCCGATACGCGTGGTGACGACAGCATGCACATTGCGGGGCGCAGGCCAATCCGGGAGAAGCAGAGGCAAATCGTTCATCGTGAGTTGCCTCAAACCACATCCAACGTAATGCCAGCACGGCGCAGACGCGGCACCAGCGCCTCGCCCATGGCACTAGCAGGCGTAATAACGCCAGCGTGTGGGGGCAACTGCTTATCTAATGCCAAACACAATCCTGCTTCGGCCAGCATCTTTGCTGTATCACCATAGCCAGGGTCGCCGCCAACCATGCGGCAGAGCACGGTTTCACCACCGCCCTGCGCCACGATATTCATGTGAAACCAACCTCTTGAGCGCTGACTTTCCGATGGACCTTCTCCAGGCATGCGTTGCTTCAGCATCCAGTTTCGTGTGGGCGCAAACTGGGCCAAGGCAAATACTCCCCCTACGCCTGCTGCTACACCGACTAATCCCAATGGATTTTTCATCATCATGAAATGACCATAAGAAAAACTTTGGCCATAGTCACCTCGGACTCGAGCAGAGTGACGCACCACTTCGGGGTCAATCGTGGGCATGTTCATGGCCCACAAGCCAAAATGACGGTCATGATAAAAAGGTATTTTCACCGCATGAACGTGATCCTGCACAGGGCTAGGACGCTTTTTTATCCAGTCACGTGCTGATGCCATGGCTTCCACGGCCGAATGCCAGGTACCACCGGACAGATGCCCGCCTGCCTGAACGCCACCTTTTACGACAATGGCGGCAGACTGGAATGGTAGATCACCAATACGCTTTTTCAGTTCATTCAGTGCAAATAGCACGGCGATATCGGGAGGAATGCTTTCAAAGCCACAGCTATTAACGATACGTGCGCCGGTCTTTTTGGCGAGCCCGTCATAACGCTCACGCATGGCATGTACAAACTGTGGCTCGCCGGTGAGATCAACGTAATGTGTTCCCTCTTCGGCACAGGCACGCAAGAGAGGCTCACCATACCGACCGTACGGGCCAACTGTGGTGATAACCGTCTTCGCCGAAGATGCCAGTGTGCGAATGGCATTGCTGTCATTAATATCCGCAACCAGTAATTCTGGCGAAGTGCCCGCACATGTGAGGCGCGCTTGTACTTCTTGCAGTTTATTAAGGCTTCGCCCGGCGAGCGCCCAAGTAAACGACTCTTCAGCAGAGACGCGGGCCAAATATTCTGCCACCAGTCCGCCAGTAAATCCTGTGGCACCGAACAGTACCAAATCAAAGCGACGGCTGCTGGTCATAGCATTACTTCCTTTTCATTAAAAATAAGTTCTTTGCCGATTCGCGGGGTTAACGGAGTGCGGCAAGGCACGAATGTATCACGAAGCCGGCGTTACTTTTTGACGGCCCCTCACGATGAAGCTTATGGCGGCGTGCACCCACCCTTTCCCGTCACGCAACTCTAGTCGATGAGTACCTGGCAGTGGCGACCAATCATGATTGCCAACTGGCCCCAATCGCATGCCATCCAGCCACCAGGACAACCCTTCGGCTCCTGACTCTGCTCTAAAGCGGACTTTTTGTTGCGACCAGGGAATATCAGGATCAACGACGATAATGGTTTCATTCACTGGATAAATAATCCGCGTGACCGCCTGCGGCATGTACTCAACTAAATCCATTTCTGTGCCGCGCAAAAACCATTCATCACGAGCCGGCTCACGCATACCTCGAAAACGGACTTTCTGCCTGACCAGACTCAGTGGCGCTACTGGGGCACTTCCATCCGGGCGCACCACTCCACTTTCCAGGAACTGCATCACGCCTGCCCATATTGGCGCCGCACCACTAATGCCAGACACATCCTGCATAGGGCTGCCGTCCAAATTACCCACCCAGACCCCCACGGTATAGCGAGTGGAAAACCCTATGGACCAGTTGTCACGCATGTCTTTACTGGTGCCCGTTTTTACGGCAGACCAGAATGGCGTTGCCAGTGCGCTTTCCAGCCCAAAGGTTACCGCACGCGCACTACGATCACTCAGGATATCCGCGGTGATAAAAGCAGCATCGGAGTCCATAATACGAACCGATTCAGCAATCGTTCCTGGCACAAACGATGGTGCGTTGCGACTACCGCCTCTTGCCAATGTACGATACGCATTGGCAAGCGCCCACAAAGAGACATCAGCGCCGCCCAATGCGAGAGAATGCCCATAAAAGTCGGGTGTTTGCGGCAGATCAAAGCCCAATGCGCGCAGCCGTGTCCATGCATTCTCGACGCCAACCAAATGAAGTACACGCACCGCGGGCACATTAAGTGAACTGGCTAATGCGACACGGGCAGTGACCGGGCCTTTGAAATCTTTATCGTAGTTTTGTGGCACATAAAGCCCGCCGGGAGTAGGAAAACTAACCGGCGTATCCTCAAGAATTGATGCGGCAGTCAAATATTTCTGCTCAAACGCCATTTCGTACAGAAACGGTTTTAGTGTTGACCCTGCCTGGCGAGGTGCCCGTATCGCATCAACAAAACGCGCGCTATCGACAAGACCCGCATTAGCCGCATACGCCAGTACAGCACCGGTCGCATTGTCGAGCACCAGCACGGCGCCAGCATTTGCATGCTGGTCTTTCAGCTCCAGCAACTGGTTGCGCAATAACTCCTCGGTTTTACTCTGCAGCGTAAGCGACAAGGTGGACACTACATTTTTTGCTGGCGCTTTCAGCAGTGTGCCCGCAACAGTATCGAGTGCCGGATGTTCCGGATACGGAGACAATCGCCGCCCCAGCGTTGTCATGGCCAGATCACGAACAGCCTGACAATCCGCATTGAGAAACCCCGCATTAATGAGAACACACGCGCGCATTGCTACGCGCCCCGGATCGGCCTGTGGAGATGGCAATAGCGACGCCAATAGCAGGCTTTCATTGCGCACCAAGCCGCGAGCTTGCTTACCGAATAATGCTTTACTGGTTGCCGCTACCCCCTGTAAGTCACCACGAAAACTGACAAGATTGAGATAGGCCTCCAGAACTTGTTGCTTGCTCCAGTCACGCTCAATATCACGAGCCGCCTGCATCTGGTTCCACTTCTGCGTCAGCGAGCGGCCACCGCTACGCCACGCCAACTCCTTGTCCAAAAGCCCGGCCAACTGCATGGTAATAGTTGACGCACCGCGTGAGCGATCTCCCGTCACCATCTTGACTGCAGCAACCGCCGTTGCACTCCAGTCCACGCCCTTGTGCTGCCAGAACTCTCTGTCTTCAGCAAACACCACCGCATCAACCAGTGCTGGAGAAATATCCGCCAACGGCACCCAATGCAAGCGGTTCGATGTCATATCTACACGGCGTGCATGCAGAAACTGACCATCTCGATCCAGTAGCTCGGCATAGGAAGATCGGTAGCCTGCGCGAATCTCGCTAAAGGCAGGTACTGCTGCCTGAACAACTCCCGCCCACAGGGCAATACAGGCTATAGCAATCCGCCATTTCACGGCTTAACCACCCAGGGTGCATTCGGGGTCATGCCAAACATTTCCGGCGCGTACATCGCCTCGACGCGCGTGGGCGGCAAGACGAAATCACCGGACTGGTTAAGGCGCAGGGTATAACTGGCCTTCCACTCGCCCTTGTAGATGCGCTCGTAATACGCACGGTACGCATCTGCGGCAAATTCGGCATAGGTGGCCCATGTCCAGTTTCTGCCGATATTTTCTGTCGCCAGACTATTGTCGCGCCCCAGTGCGCGTCCGAGCAGGGAGGCCCCTGAGGGGATCGGATCATCCAACGCGACCCAACCAATATCGCTTTGGGCATTCATGGTCAGATTAACCCTTACCACATCACCAACACTCCACTGTCCTGGTGTTTTCTGCTGCAGTGTTTGAACGGTTTTGCTTACCGTAAAGCCAGTGCTATACGGCTCTTTTAGCGGAATACGGGCGCGTGATTGCACCGTAATCCATGGCTTGCCAGTGCCTTGCTGACTAAGGCGAAGGTTGGCAGGCGCCATTGGCCAGTCTAGACGTACCGGTTCAGGAGATTTATCACCCCATGCCAGATCAACCGACTGCGAAGCCAGTTGTGCCCTTGTTGCACCACTCACGGCTTCTCGCTCAAAGGTTTCGCTAAAGCGTTTTACCGCAAACCCACCCCACATATTGGCCACGGTTGTTGCCCAGTGTCCTTCACGCTGGCGCATCAACAACCCGCGCATCAGGCGCGGCTGATCTTCACGCCATGCAGGCAAATCCATGGTGGCCAGCATGAGCCGCGAGACCACTGCGGCATCATTATCGTAGAGCCACCACCAGTTGAACTGGCCTTCTGACAGAGTCAGTACGGTGCCTTGCATCGTCAAACGCGAGCGTAAAAGATTCTCAGCTTGTACCAAACGCTCTGCCTGTCGCGTCAGCCCCTTGCCATTACGAAGTATCTCGAACCAGTGCACTAGCATGGAAGTTGTCCAGCGCGGCGGATCAACTTTCAGCGCATCCAGATAGGCTGGCTTTAACTTGCCATAGGTCGCGAGCACCGACAGTACCTCCAGACGACGATGAGCATCATCCAGTTCACGCAGGCGCCAATCCTCAAACGGAATTTTGCCTTCCACATAGTTGACTAAGCCTGCCAACATGAGTTCACGCGAGCTCTCCGGCACAGGCCAGCCAAGGGCACGGCTCACACGCAAAATATGTGCTGTCAGGAAGGGATAACCCGTTGTTGCGGGGTAAAAACCGGCTAGACCATTGTCATCTAAATAGGTGGGCAACAACTCCATGAGTTCGTCCCAGCTTTTGCGCTCTTGCAGGCCGGCGGCTCTGGAGATTCGTTGCTCAAGGCAGCTGTAAGGATAGTCACGGAAGTATTCCTGCACGGCACCCATGTTATTCGCCAGCTTGGCTTGGCCCGACACCACAATGCCGCCTCCACCGAGGGCATCTTTTGGTTTCTGCACGGGAATGTCTGTTGGCCCATCCAGCTGCAACAGCGTGGCCTGCCAAACGCGCTCTGGCACCGGATCAAGTACGCGCTGTGTCAGCTTCATGGCGTCGCCTACCGATTGACCCTCGGCTCGAACATTCCATTTCAATTCCGTCATATCCTTCGGCACAGTAAAAGGCACTGTGATCAGCTCCGACTGCCCGGCAGAAATAGTGACTCGCTTATCAATAAGCGTACCCACTCCTTCTACCGCTGCAATAAACTGCAACGACATCGGTTTATCGGTGGCATTACGCAACGTGAAACCAGGGTCCAGCTTGTCACCTTGGCGAACGGTTAATGGCAAACCACTGATGAGCTGAAGATCCTGAAAGCTCTCCATGCGCGACTCACCATGGCCAAAGCGATCACGGCTGACTGCCGCCGCCATAATGCGAAAGCCTGTCAGGGAATCATTCAACGGCACCGTAAACTCTGCACGACCGTTGGCATCTACTTTGGCTCTGGCCTGCCAATACAGCACGGTATCGAACAGCTCGCGAGTGCTGGCACCGCGACCGCCGCCACCGCCCGGCGGCAAGGCCTTACGACCAAAATGACGCTTGCCTACCACCTGAAGCTGTGAGGTTGATGTGCTCATGCCGTAACCACGCTCGGCCATCATCGGCGTTAATACATCCCACGTATCATTGCCCGCAAGTTCTAGTAGCGCCTCATCTACCGCCGCAATAGTCACCTCGGTATCTGATGGTAAAGCTTGACCTACCGGAGGCGATACCTGAACAGAAACCGTTGCTTTTTCACGCGGGCGATAGCGCAGTTTTTCGGCGGTAACCGCCACTCCCAAACGCATACCGGCCCAGTTAACCTTCACATTGGCGATACCCAACTTGAACGCCGGCTTGCCAAGATCGACCAGCGCTGTCGGGGCAACTTCCGCATTGCGTCCGCGCACCAACAGTACTGAGACAAAAACATTCGGTGCATATTCAGCTTTTACGGGCAACGAAATCACCGGATTTTTCGAACTTAGCTGCTGCACTTGTGTCTCAATTACACCATCGCGCTCAATGCTGATTAATGCCATTGCCTCGGGGAATGGCATGCGCACCTGTAGACGCATGACATCGCCCGACTGATATTCTTTTTTCTCCGGTAAAAGATCGATGCGGTCGTTATTCTCCTGGCTGAACCACCAACGCCCCCCATTACTGACCCAGGTGGATGCACTAGAGGACACTTCTCTGCCCGCCTCGTCACGCGATGTCACTCTCAACACCAAATTACCCGACACCCCCGGTACGACAGAGCAACGCAAACGCCCGCTTGCATCGGTGCGGTTACCACAGCTGACTGGGAGCGGATCTTTCTTCGTCACCGAGTCATAACTGTAAAAACCACCCACTGTTCGGCGCCGGTGTGTCTGCTGTGAATGCAGTGCCGCCGTTACGGTTACCGGCACATTACCTCGTGGCTTTCCATCGCGACCAAGGGTAACGATATCTACCTGCTGTGGGCTTTTACCTTCCAGCGTCACCCAAGACGGCAAGCGAATGCCGGGAATGACTGACGCAGGCCAGAGTGTCGTGGAGCTTGATGTCGTCTGGTTTTCACCGCTAGGGTCGCGATACTCCATCTCAAGAAAAATCTGACTCACATGCTTAATCTCAGGCAACGTTGATGTGTCTGCCCGTAGCCCGCCGCTACCACCCAGCGTCAGAGACTTTTCTTCTAGCGCAACGTCATCGTTAACGTACTCTCCATCCTCGCCGTCATTCGATGCATTATTACTGAATGAGTATTCATCAAAGTCCGAAAAAGAGGGGCTACTGCTACGCACACGGCCACGCAAAGTGATGCTTGCATTGGCATATCCGCCGCCATTTAGGTAGCTCAACTGCATATCCACTGGCAGCGTTTTTGGTTGAACTACAGGGCCGACTGGCAACTGTAAACGCGGTGTGAGTACTGGCAGGCGAAACTCTTCGACACGAAAATTAGCCAGCGCATACGAGTCATCTTTTGTTTCCAGATTTAGCTGATAGCGTCCCAACTTAGCCGCACGAGGAATGGCCCATTCCGTCTCACCATTTCCACCTGCATCAATACTGACTGGTAATTCGTACTGCTGGCCTGAGCCCTCATGCACGATCACGATTTTTTTGTACTGCACTTTTTTCGGTGCGCCTAAGCCGCCCAAAGAAAGTGCCCGGATAACATGCCGTGCATGCAGGGTCTCGCCTGCACGAAACAATGTGCGGTCCAGAATACTGTGCGCGACCATATCGCCGCTGCCATGCCAACCCGGCAGATTGAATCGCCACGACTGCAGGCCTTCATCCCAGCCTGGCAGCACAAGGCCGCGATCTTGCCCGGAGCGCGCGATCACTGCATGGCTGCCCATGCAATCACCCCAGGACGAAAACTCCGGCGGATTGCTGATCCGTGCAATACCGCTTGTGTCTGTCTTGCCGCGCCAAACGACTGTTCGCCCTTTGCACTCATAAATAACAACATCGGCATCCGCCACTGGCTTGGCACTATCCAGCGTTGTTACCCAGACGATGGCGTTCTCTTTACCGCTGCGCAAATGCACACCGAGATTAGTGACCACCGACATGGCTGACACATACATAGGTGCCGGCGTCTCCATCAGAGACTTCCCCAGCCACCGGCTTTCAACCTCATGCACATAAATGCCTGTTTGCGGCACTGGCAGCCCGATCACTTCAAACTCTTTGGCGGGCAGTGTGCGTGGCAACGTTTGCACTGTCGCGGTGGACTCGCGCGTCAGCAGCGAGAACGAACGAGGGTCTGGCTTAAGTCGTCGGCCGTTTTTATCCCTATCGGTGCACTGAAAACAACTCTGCTCACTCTGATGCTTCTCAAAGCGCTGCAACCACTTCAGCAAATCCGTATCACTGTCGGTCAGCTTCAGCGTAAACAAACGGGCCTGCCCCTGCACGCCGCCTGTTTCAAGATTACGAACGGTCAGAGGTACCGCACCCGCCGTTTTTTCAATCACGCCAAAGTTGGCTGAAAACTTTGCCAAGGGCGGGTAAGCCGCCGTCTTTACCGCGAGTGGAAAGCGACTGGCATTCACCAGCATGCGCCCAGAATCGTCACGGAAATCCGCTGGCAAGGTTAGTGTGTAGGAAGCTTCTGCCGGAAAAGGACCACGGAAAGTAGCAACATTGCCTGCAATAAAATCATCCGCCCCTGTGCCACCTTCATCACCATAGCCGTCACCTTCTGCTGCATTCGGTATCGGCATCCATGTGCGCCCTTTCCCTTCAAGACGAATCGCTTTCAAACGCTCGGCACTGACAATATCCGTAAACTCCAGACGCATATCCGTCATTGGTGCGCATGCCTGACGGGCATTTTCCCGCGTGCAATTAAAAGCCGCCGTAAATGAGGGTCTAACCTCAAAGCTAAGTGTCTGATCGATACTGCGGACCACACCGCTCTTTGATGCCAGTCCTTTCGCCAGTACCAGTTTGACTTTTGCACCAGGAGGAAGCTGCCGCGAACACTGCACGGCCCTGCGCTCTTTCACACCGGGAAGATCCCACCATTGGCGATATTCTTCCGGCAACTGCGCTGCAAATGTGCGGGTTTCTTCTGCCGCATAAAAGCGAAGAGGAATTTTTTCTTTAAGGCCTTCTACCAGACAGTAACTATTGAGCGGCAAACTCCGAACATCATTTTCGCCATCAAAATGCAGAAAAAACGTCTGGTTTTCATCAATATCGTTAGCATCTTCATAAGGCCGCGAGGCCATTATCGCAGGGCCACCGGTGTTAAAACGGTACAAGGGGTAGCTCGATACAGTCTTGCCCGACACCCCGCGCAAATTAGTCACCAAACGAAACTCACAGGCAATACCTGAGGGCAGATCCTGTGCAAAGTCATAGGCCCAGTTGCGCGTATCTATCCAGCGCCCCTTACCGGGCACCGGGCAATTAATCGTAAATGGATTCGTATAGCGTGGCTGACCAAGCCTCACCATCGGTTCGGAAAACCGTGTCAGCACCTGGCGTACTGGATAGGCTTCGCCCTGCGGTGAAAATATCTCCAACTTAAGTAGGCCGCCACCAGAAGGTAATGCCTCCGCCAGCGAACTGGTATTGAACGCAAACCGACGCGTACCGGTCAGTGGCTGGCCCGCCACATCCCTCTGATCCTTTACCAACGTGAAAGTGCAAGAACGCCCGCGCGGTATGTCTTGCACAAAGTCATAGGCCCAGTTGCGCGTATCCACCCAGCGGCCCTTACCTTCCGCAACACAATCAACAATGAAGGGATTTTTAACGCGAGGGTCGCCCAGCCGCACCATATCCGAAGCAAACCGGGCCGTTACCTGACGCACTGACTCCAGCTCACCTTGCGGCGTAAACCGGGTGACTGCAGGAGCAGCGGTTGTGGCCGCCCATAGACTGGCTGAGGACAAAGAAGCGATGACAAGAAGGGTCGCGCGCAGCAACATGGAGATAATCCCTGATTCAGCCAGCACAAGCTGGCACTGAACCCGGATTCTAGGCATGGAAGCAGATATCCTCAATGCAGCGCGGAGGATATCTGCCCAGAGTGTCAGGCGAGGGCATCCTCCGCCAAAATCCGTAACAACTCCGTCATGTCATCTGGCAATGGCGATTCCCATCTCATGTCGTTCCCGGTGATGGGGTGTTGCAGGCCCAACTGACGGGCATGCAGAGCCTGCCGCGGAAACTGCTGAATGGCCCGAATCATCTCTGGGGTACCGCCTTTAGGTAGCCGAGGACGACCACCGTAGACAGGGTCTCCCGCCAGCGGATGCCCGATATGCCCCATGTGCACACGAATCTGATGTGTACGCCCTGTCTCCAGCTGCACACGCACATGGGTGTGGCCACGAAAGCGGGCAATCACGCGATAGTGGCTCACCGCATCACGACCTCGCATATCATCCTCATCACGCCGATTAACGACGGCCATGCGGGTACGGTCGGAAGGGTGACGATCAATCGGAGCATCAATAGTGCCTCCACCTGTCATAACACCGCAGACAATAGCCTCATACTCGCGGTAGACCGTTTTATCCGCCAACTGAGTCGTCAATGAAGTCTGAGCAGGCAGTGTCTTCGCGACCACCAGTAGACCGGAGGTATCCTTGTCAATGCGGTGCACAATGCCGGCACGCGGCAACAGGCGTAGGTCTGCATGATGAAAGAGTAATGCATTCATCAGCGTCCCATCCGAATTACCCGCCCCCGGATGCACCACCAAACCCGCTGGCTTGTTGATTACCAACAGATCGTCATCTTCATAGACGATATTAAGCGGAATATCCTGTGGCTGCGCATCGGTCTCGGACTCCAGCTCGGCTAGGAGTACCAGCTCCTCTCCCCCGACTACCTTATCTTTGGGTTTGCCCTGCTTACCCTGCACGGTCAATCGACCGTCCTTGATCCAGTCCTTAAGGCGCTCCCGTGAGTATTCCGGAAACAAATGGGCCGCGGCCTGGTCCAGGCGAGAGCCGGCCAGTTCAGGGGAAACGATAGCGTTAAGACTGACGGTTACAGACATGCGATGTGGGCGCGAACGCTAATGTGGTTAAATACGCCCGCATTCTAGTCTGGGGCACCCCCTCCTGTCCCCGACACTATCGGAAAAACTGCAATGACACGTGTACTGCGTCTATCAATTATCGTCCTTGTCGCTTTATTAGCGGCCTGCTCCTCTTCGCCAAAGAAGGGCCAGATGACGGAAAAGGATTATTACGAAGCGGCCCAGAAGAGCATGACCTCTGGCAACTTCATGTCCGCCAGTGAGCATCTGGAGTCATTGGAGTCGCACTATCCTGTCGGCCGGTATACCGAACAGGCCCAGCTAGAGCTGATCTACTCCAAGTTTCGCCACTCTGATCATGCCGGCGCGGCCGCTGCCGCAGACCGTTTCATCCGTCTGCACCCCAGCCATGCCCAGATCGACTACGCGCTGTACCTGAAGGGACTTGCCGCTTACGAAGGCGACCGTGACATTTTCTTCCGCTTCCTGAACATCAATACCGCGACACGCGACCTATCATCCTCACGCGAAGCCTTCCAGGGCTTTACCGAGTTGCTGCGCCGCTACCCGGATAGCCAATATGCACAGGATGCACGCGCCCGCATGCTGCATATCCGCAACCAGATGGCCGATCAGGAACTTCATTCCGCACGCTTCTATGCCAAGCGTAAGGCGTATGTTTCCTGCCTTAACCGCACGCGCTGGATTATTGAAAATTATCCCGGCACCCC
>ERZ724516.523-NODE-523-length-24059-cov-5.397434_pt1 | contig 24059 bp, 27 predicted proteins | sample MGYA00376049_ERZ724516 | MGnify/ENA primary metagenome ERZ724516 (study PRJEB28724, sample SAMN07190886) | activated sludge metagenome | isolation source: activated sludge of sewage treatment plant in Hong Hong | place: USA: Christiansburg, Virginia | collected... | reverse complement strand
GCATAAAATCGGGCACACGGATTAGGTTTCCACAATGCAAAACGCCAACCGGTTAAGGTTGGCGTTTTTACCTTGATAATCAAGGGGAATGCTTGGTGGCAATCGCGGAATCGAACCACGGACACGCGGATTTTCAAGACCACCACCTATGACATTGGGTTCAACCCGACCCAACGAATCTGGGCGCCATCTTACCCTAGATAGCACGCCCGGGACACCCCGTAATCGGCATGCTCTACGAGGGGTTTTCCGCCGCGTTCCGCGGAATTAATGCTCCTCCACATCGCGGCCGGCGCCTAGCTACACACTTCTGCCCCCAATGGTCACCGAGTCTAGCGTGATCTGCCGGCAGAAAACCGGGATAGAGCCAACAAGTCGGCGGCATTCGGCCGTTCAGCCCGAACAGCCGATCGCCGCAAGCGATGTCAAATCTGTCGGAACACCGGTGAAACGACATCGGCGGATCGTCGGATGTTGATTCTAGCCATTCAATCGAGAAGCAGTGCCTCTACAGATGCAGGAGACCATTTCGCTGTCATGGCGATTGGATTACCATTCCTATTCACACGAGGTACAGAATGGGCAAACGAACTATTTCACTAGTGATAGCAGTATCACTTGCCGGGCAAGCACATGCTTTCCCCGTCGAGGCTATCGCATCCTTCTTCTCGAAGCTGATCCGAGGCGGTGCCAAAGAAGCCTCTGTTGTCGAGAAGGCCTCGGATGGTGCCATTGTAGCCAAGGGCATTGAACACTCGCCTATGGATAACGCCGTCAGGACCGCCCCCGTGTCACAGATTGTTGAACCGAAACCCAATATGGCATCCGAACCAACAGCCAAAACCCGCAAGGAAGTCGACACCTATAAGTCCTTACGTGCGTCAGCTGACAAGGGTGATGTAACAGCAATGCTGAGGATGTCTGAAATGACGTCATCGGGTAAGGTATCCGATCCTGGCGAACCTTGGCACGGATACTGGATGTTCCAAGCTGCTAGGTTGGGCAGCCAAGCGGCCAGCAAGAAGACGCACGACGAGTGCTCGGCCAACAATGTCAGCAGAGAAGCCGACCGTTGGTTTGACTCTGCTTGCGCGGCATCCGACGGACGGCATTTCTACCTTGGTGACAAGCAACCAAATACCAATTCACCTTCGCGTGCCGACCTACTGTCGACACCATCACCCCAATCCGGCGTCAAGAAATGAAAAAACTTAAAGCGGCAGTGGCAACTATTCTGCTAGTCATATTAGCAGCGCCCTCACTCGCAGCGTCCCCTAAGGCCTATCCTTGCCTGACATCGACCGACGCAAAAAATTGCCTTGTGGGTATAGCGTTGAAGGCGCTAGCTTCGGAAAAATCAGCCGAAGCAAGGTTGGACGGTTTTGCTTCGCTACTGTCCGCTCTAGTGAAATCTGGCATTCGCCGGGATGATGCATTCGCTATTGCTATTGACGATGCATCGGCCCCGCTCATCTCACGTTGGTCACTCGCGGTGGCTAGAAAGACGTACGCTTTTCAATTTTCAATTGCCAATGCGCAGGTCGACGACCTAGACCGTATTGAGGCTATGGGCGAGTATCTGCGCAGCCGTCAAGATGGTCTTGAAAGACTGGCTGTTGCTTCGACCTCTTGCGAAACACGCGAGAATTTACCTGCACTCACAGTGTCAAAATGGGGCGGTGTTCTCGATCGGCTCTGCCGAATTGACCCATCAGACGCTGAGGTCTTGGAAAAGGAAATCCCTGGGCTTTCGGCGATTGCCCCCCCCTTGTTCGATGCGTACAACCGGAATGAAAAAGCATTGCGTCAGTCTCTTCCTGCATCGCTAAACATTCTCTCTGGATACGAAACCCTCTTGGCAGAAAGCAAGTCAGCCACGGAGCGCTCTGCCATGCGGGGTATTCTTGCTGTAGGTCACCTGTTCAACGCTAGTGCGCTTGTTACCTCGGGATACCAAGAAGGTGCCGTGAAGGAACTGGAGATTTCGCTTTCTCATCTTCGCAAGTCACCAGCCATCGCTCAGGCACCGGAGTTCAAACTATTCTTTGCTCAGGCTTCATGGATTTACGCGAAGGCCGGAATCCGTGACAAGGCGATGAACTCCGTTCGCGAATCAATAAGAAATGTCGATCAAAAGAAAGTGGGATCGGGCGGGCACGAGGCAAGCGCTATTGCGACAGCCATTGAAACACTTCGCATCCTCGATGTGGCGCACTAGACCGAACCGCCGATGCTCGGTAATGCACATCCGGCAGGATTCTGTGACAGCGCACGTGCTGATGTAGGAGTGATTGCGGAATACTTTTCAGTGCCGGTTGAGAAACTGACGCTTGCGCTATCACTCATCGAATCCTCCAAACATCCAGAAATCCTTCTACTCCAAAATCCAGACCTGAAAGCGAAGGTCGGGGCCATCGTCTTGTTTTCTTCAGTTTGGTCAAACGCCTACTCGCAATTTGGCACACCCTATGGACGGGTGCATCGAGATTTCCACTACCAGACAATGTTTGCGGCGCTTTCCGCACTCGCCGAAGCTGGATGCGACCGCATGAAAATTGACAATCCGATGTCAGGCCGCCTTTGGCGCCGGGACGCCTATGTTTGCCTACTGGAGGCTACGAAAAATCTTCGCGCGCACATGGGACAAGGGCTGTCGGTTTGGCTACGTGAGGGTGAATACATCCCAAGGATGCCGAAAGACGTAGACATGGGGATTGCCTCGTTTGATTTGCAGCGCCATCGACCTGTCGGCATATCACCCCACATTTACGAGGGGATGAACATGAGGACAGTGTTCGTCGAAAAGGCTGGCGATGCCATTAGGAACGCTGCAGGTGTGGCAGCGACATAGGGTAGGACAAATGAAGGAAAACGTGAATGGCTTATGAAAACCTTGCCGATCTTACGATCGCCGAACTTCTCTCCGCGCACAGCTCGGTGATCGACGAACTGAAACATCGCGGTGTCGTACGGTCGAAGAACAATCCAACCGGCGACTATGCTGAATGGCTGGCATCGAGTCGACTCGGCCTCACGTTGGCGACGAACTCCGCTAAGGGATTTGACGCAACAGATCCAGAAGGTTTGCGCTACCAGATCAAGGGGCGCCGCAACACGCCCGACAATCCTTCGACACAACTAGGCGTCATCAGAAACTTGGATGCGTGCGATTTCGATTTCCTGATCGCGATTGTCTTCAACGCGGATTGGCAGGTTCTTCGAGCGGCCAAAATACCTCACGGCGTAGTTAGCAAGCTGGCGACCTTCCGAAAGCACCAAAACGGTCACATCATGCATATGCGCCCCTCGGTGTTGGCCGAACCGGAAATCGAAAACATAACGGCGTTGCTGCTAGATGTTAGCCAAGACGAAGTCCTTGCTGCCTGATCACCCGGGCTAGGCTAAGCATCTTTCTAAACTCGGTCTGATAGGTTTTCGGAACACCAACCTGATCGCAGAACGACAAAGGCTCTATGTCTTCCAAGGCTGCCGCGTTCTTCAGAACTTGAAAATGGAACATTGCCATTTTTTGGTTTCCAAGCGCCGCATCATGAATGGCTTTTTTTATGGCGTCGAGCATATGAAAGATATCTTTCCATTGAGTAAAAGAAGGGTAGCGAAACAATCCGGCAGGAACTGCCATTCGGCCTGGCAGCGCCTCTTCTCGCCGCACTCCAGTCCCGCCAGACGATGCAGCCGTCCGGCTATTGTCGGCGTCCCCTAGCGCAGGGACGACCAGCGCTGGGCTGAAGTGTTTATTGCCAAGCTGGCAATCAGTAAGCAGCCATTCAAATGCAGTGCTTTGCGTGGACGTTAGTTACACCGCATTCCGCCAAAGCCATCCGGAGTGCAACGAGTCACATTGCCGTTGGAATCTGTGACCCTAGAACCGCCAAACCCATCGGGCGTGATTCGAGTTGAGTTGCCGTTGGAGTTTGTGATCCGAGAACCACCAAAGCCATCTGGTGTTTGTCGACTGACATTGCCATTAGAGTCTGAGTAGCGATTACCCCCGAAACCGTCGGGGCTGACACGGGTTGTGTTGCCATTCGAATCTGTGATTCTGGCCCCTCCAGAACCATCTTGGGTCATCCGCGTCGTGTTTCCATAGTTATCTGTACATCTCTGACCTCCAAAACCATCTGGAGAGCACCTTGTTTGAGCGACTGCAACCATAGTTTCAAACAATAGTGCAGCAGCGATAGATACGTAGATGGCAGTTTTCATACATTCCCCTTGCGTAGCCCTTTGGTCGCACCAATGCTGAGTACGATTACTAAGGCTCTTAGCGCGATCTAACTTCTCTGGAATTGATGTTTCGGCCCATTATGATCCTAGTCTTATCGAGTGGAAATATAACGATAGTCATATCCACAAAAGGTATCAGTAGCGTGATCATGCGAAATTGAGTGCGGATGGCTGATGATGCAACCCTGCGTTGAGCTTGGTATACCGAGTAAGAATACCTATGGGGGAGTAGACGGTAAAAATTACTCTCCCTTTAGGGAAAGCAATCGCCGTTCCGACTAGCCGCCGCGCCAGAATTGGTACTGATAGTCCTGGGGAAACAGGAGAAGCCAAGCCAGTCGACGTGCTCTTTTAGTTCCGCCGGACTTCCCCGACACGGATGGTTTGACTCGCTAACGGAACATCCGCATGACGTGGCCACATTCCTGATCCTTACGGCGATCATCTACGAGCGCGACTATGACCTTTCCAAGTTGGATGAACGGCTTCTCGCCGATCTTTTTTCGCCTGTCGCCTCATTTCCTCACGCACTGACCTTGCCGCCTTCGCCAACAAGTCGTGGACATCGTTATCCCCCTTGCCATGGGTACATTCGACACTCGGAAACGGAAAATCTCCGGCGTAATCAATCGGCATCCAGAGATCATGGCGCGTGAAGAATCTCTGTCCTTGTACATGACACCGAATTGATTTCGAGTTGGCGTCCAGTGTGGCGCCGGCATAACAACGTGGCTTGTCATCGTCCACATCTGTTGCAGATACACGTGCCGGCCGAGGTAAATTTTTCTCGAACAGCCAGCGTAGTTCAGTACTCCAATCACCCTGGATATGTCCGGCGGGTATTACCAGATAGCGCTTTGCCTCGGTGAACACCCTTGGATCAAGGCGTTTAGCAGCTGCTGTTACTAGCTTCTGTGAGATGTTCAGAACCTCCATCGCCGTCGCTTCATGTCGAACTATGTGATGAAACAGCGTCTCTGATCGACGCTCGAATGCGACGATCAGAGTGCCTAGCACCTTAACGCCCTTTCGTAACGGCATGACGATGGGGGTTGTGGCCAAGCAACACACCAAACTATCCGGTTCGTCGAAGAGTTCGATGCACTGCCGTCTACGTTCGGTCTGGTTCTCGCCGTACATCTTCGATTGCCATCTGCTGATCGCCTCGGTTGTTAACGGATGCCGGCGCTCAACCTGCGAGGGGTCGGCCGGGTAGACCGCGAGCAATGCCCGCGCCCATTCATGAATCCGTTCAGGCGGGAGATGCGACATCTCGAAGAAGGCCAGGAACGCGTCCTGCCATATTGGGTTCAGCACCCTTTCTGCATCGCTACCTAGGTCGAGCGCGTCGATATCCTTGTCCTGCCTTGCTTTAATGGTCATTGGTTAATGCACTGAGCTGTCAAACTTGTCGCCGAGTTTGGCAGCTTCCGCTCGCCTCGTACAGCGTCATTAACCTCTAGTCCGTCATCTGGATTTCCCGGATCGACGGCATGGCGGAGCCACGTTCCGCTCTGATGGAGATTGGCATGGCCAACAACATCCTTCGTTTTCCACTGGGAGGCGGTTGCCGCCCGTGGGTGATCGCTCACATTCGCTCTGAAGACAGCGGTGTCGGCTGTTACGACAGCAACGGCAACCCTGTCGGCTGGGTTGCGACCTCGGACTCGGCTGCCCAGCAGCGCGTTTCCGATGCCCTCATGGACTGCCTGGACGCTGGCAAGCGCTTCGAGCAGCCCGATTGGGAAAAGCTGCTCCGCCCGGAGTAGGCCTCGCCCCCTTTGTTTGACCCGCCCCGATGCCACAACGGCATCGGGGCTTTTGACCATTGGAGGAACCGTATGGAATTTATCCGTACCCAGTCCGAGACCGAGAAGCCTTTTCAAATCGACTACTGCCTGATCGAAGGCGATGGCAACCACCCGAAGGCACTCGGCCGACTCACCCCTGAAGAAGCTAACGAAGCTCTGGCGAAGTCACATATCGCCGAAGCAATCGCCCGTATCGGGCATGAAGACCCGAGCGAGCCACTACTCGGTACCGGCGACGTGTTCTATAACGCCTATGACGCGGAATGGACCGAGATTGCACCGGGCGTGCTGGGCGTGCTGTCTTACCAGTTCTACGCCAGCGGCCCCGGCGGCGATCTGGCCGTCATCTGCTACCCGAATTCGATGGCGATCGAGGATCGGCTCTCGCTCGCGGAGATGATGGGCGAGGTCATGAGACTAGCCCTAGCCACGGGCTGCCTGTTGTCTATCCCGGCCGAACAGGTACTGATCGGGTTCAGCACACGCAGCGACCTGGCCGTCACCTCGGACCTGCCGGGGTACAAGCAGCGCCTGACCAACGTCGGCGGTAAGGTCGCAACTGCACAAGGGGGCATCGACTTCGAGATTGTCCACAAGCTGAAGGACGTACAACGCCTGATGACCCCACCGGCGCTGATCGTGCGGCAAGGCGAAATCAGCCACACCGTATCGACCCGTATCGTGGACATTAGCTTGCATGCGCCGCCGCGTGCTGCGCTGGCCGATCTGGGCGAGGTGCTGGGCATCGAGAAGCTGAATCTGGAACGGGACCTCCCGGGGTACTTCAAGTCGCAGATGCAGTTGGTGAAAAACGACCACTTTGACTACTTCCGCGACTACGGCATCCGTGATTCCGAGATCGCCTTGCGTTACTGGCTGCGCATCGTCGCCTTTGCCAAGGAAGTCGTGGGCGTCGATGACGCCCCGGTATCGGCCGGCGCACTGGCCGTCCAGTACTGCCGCGGGACAATGACCGAGGCTGGGCTCGACTATGCATCGCTGTTCGATGTCCACGAGAAGGAGGTGATCGAGTGGGATGTGTCGACGGGACGACGGCGCACCCGGAAACGCATGGTCGTAGGCGGTGATCGTGCATTTCATGAGCAGTTCGCCATCGAGGGTTTTCATGGCGGACGTAACGAGTGCTACACCTGCGGGCCAAGCGAAGTCGACCAGTGGATCGACGTCGATATGATAGGCGCCTACACAACCGGCATGGTGTCGGTTCGCCGCATCGCCTTTCGGAAATCCTTCGAGACCCGGCGCCTGAAAGACTTCCTCGGTGATGTGCTGGGCGTGGCCTGGATCGAGTTCCGCTACCCCAAGCCGGTCCAGTATCCCGGCCTGCCGGTGCGCTCAGATGAACGCGGCTTGATCTACCCACTGGCTGGCCAAACCTACGCTACCGCCCCGGAGATCGCCTTAGCTGTCCGTCAAGGCTGCAAGATCGTCATTCGCCGCGGTGTCATCTGGCCGTGGGAAGACGACCCCGACGATGTGCGCATCTTCGAGCCTTTCGTCCGCAAGATCCGGGCACTGCGCAAGGAATATGAACATGATGCTGTCTTCGATGAGTATGCCAAGTTGTTGGGCAACTCGGTTTACGGCAAGACGGCGCAGAGTCTGCGCGACCGCAATGCCTTCGAGTTGGCCACGCTGGACAGCCGCAAGATCGGCCCGTCAGCTATCACCAACGCCGCCATTTCGGCCCACGTAACCGGCTTCGTTCGCGCCACCATCGGCGAGATGCTGCATGGCATCCCGGCTCACCGGACTGTCGTTTCGGCGACGACCGATGGCTTCCTGACCAATGCCCGCGAAGATGAAATTGATCTGTCCGGCCCACTGTGTCAGCGCTATATCGATCTCTGCCGGAGGGTCCAAGCATGACCAAGATGCTCAAAATCAAGCATACGGCCACCCAAGTTCTGCCGATGCGTACCCGGGCTGTAGCTACCCTAATCATCGACTATAACTCACTGACCGATTACGGGATGTTGCTTGCCAAGGGCTCGATCTCGCCGCCCGACTCGGTCAAGAATCGTAACCGCTTCATGGTCGAACTCTACACTCAACGCTATCCCGTGCAGAAGGTCATGACCCGTCCCTTCGTGTCGATCCGTGACCAGATGGTCCATAGCCGCGACGTCGTCCGCCTGGAACGACTGACGACCATGAATCTCGAATTCGACATGAAGCGGCGCCCTGTCAATCCGCGCATGTCAGCGTATCCGGGTGGCGAACATCTGGCTTTTGACACGGAGCCGTGGCCGACGTTGCAGGAAGCCGAACTCGCCCGCAACCTCTTCGACAAGTGGCGCAAACTCCGCTGCCTAAAGAATCTCGATGACTGGGCAGACTGGCAGGACTTCTACCTGTCGCACCGTGCCCTGTCGCTGACTAGGCATGCTGGGCGTAATCACGGACTGCAGGTAACTAAAACCGGCAGCGTCGGTATCCTGCAACGCATATTTCTCCGTGCTTATCTCCGGGAGGCATGGGGGTTGAAACGAACGCTGTCGGATGCGGAACTGGCAGAGCAGGTCACGGCCTGCGGCTGTGAAACGACGGTGTTCGCCGTCAAGAATGGCGGCAAGGGCAAGCTCACCTCGGGTGTTATTCCACGCACTCAGGCAACGCTGGCCATGTGGAAGAAACTGACTCGGCGCTTCCCCGGCCTGTCGGTCAAGGACTTCTTTTTCGAGGGGTAACCGCCCCGGCCCGGGGCACGCGCAGCGCGCCGCCGGGCTTGTCCTTGCCCACGTTGTGTCACGCGTCGCTCAACCGCTTCATACCGCCTGGATGAGGCAACGCGCATCAATGAATTGAGGCTGTCAGCCTCAACTTGCATTGAACATTTCGATGGGCTAAACCACACCGCGTACCATGACCAAGTTACCTGCCACTACCTCACCCATCTCGTCCATAAAGCTAACCCGGCCCAACCCCCGGCGTGTCGTCGACCTTGACTGGTTGGCCCGCGCCGCCAAGCTACCCGGCAAGACACTGCATGTGGCCTGCGCCATCTGGTTTGTGGTCAGCCTGCATCGCACGCCGACGATCCGCTTGGCGCCATACACGCTTCGCATGTTCGGGGTCAGCCGCGATTGCTGCTACGACAGTCTTCGTCGACTTTCTGATATGGAGATGATTGTCCTCAGTACGCGTCGTGGGCGCCTCCCTCGCCTGACCGTAGTCGACCGTCAGGTGAGGCCGCTAGAAATAGACTGAACCGGTGCATCGGCACCACGGGTGCTTGCTGCACATTGCACATCAAGTAGGTAGAGATCGGAATGGCTCAGGCCATTCCGATCTCTACCTTGTCACGACGAAAATGGAAGGAGACCGGCGGGATACCCCGCCGGCCTTTCCTCAGACTATGGCTCAGTCACCCTCACAGAAGACAACCACCTCTTCGGCAGAAAGATTGAAGCGGCTGCCCGCCTCAATCCAGTTACGCGCGGGATCAATGATCATGAACCCGCCGAGGTTGTCGATGCTGGTGCACCGATTTCGCGACTTGATGGCTTTCAGACCCACACGCTCCGCCGAACGGCGGGCACGTTGATCCTGTTGCTTCGTGATGCGAGTTTCGTTGCTGTTAGTCATTTTGAATGCCTTTCTTAGAGAACAAGAAAGAGCAGAGGTCGTCCGGGAGCATCCCCCGCTCAGGTTTGAACTACACCCTGGCATGCCATACCGCGACCACCAGATGGCGATTACTCGTCATCGAAGATGGCCCGAACTAGATCGAGGAACTCTAGGCCTCAATCTGGTTTGATTCTACTGCTCACTGTTGCCGAAAGAGAAGTGGCTAAAAGCCGAAGACCGTCGCAGTGGGGTATGACCATCTAAATATCATGAAGGTGATCGACCTTGATCGCCTTGCTCCCGTCCATCGCCAGATGCACCGGAGTTTCCCTTTAGCCATGCCAAAAAGGACTACCTCACCATGCTTCCCGCAGTCATTCTCGCCCCGGCCATCGAGGCCATTGCCGCAGCCTTGACGACCCTCGCCGTTCAGAAACTGTTGAACTCGGGCGATCCGTCCAGTCCGCACCACCGCAGCTAACCGACTTCGGCGATCCATGATCGCCCTTACTTGAAGCGCCCCAATGACCATGACAGGTCATTGGGGCGTTCTGCTTTCTACTATCAGGAGAACACCATGTCGAACGAATCTCTTACTCCCTGGCTGACAGTCAAGTCCGGTGTGGCCGGCAAGCTCGGCCGGAACGGCGGCGAGGTCGGCTTCCGCGTCTTACGTGACCCAGCCGGCGAGCGCCTGGCCCTGAGCATCACCTCGAATTCGGGCGGTGGCTGCTGGTCGCCGGAGATCGTCACGCTGGATGCGATCGAACGCTGCTTACCCGATGACCGGCAGGAAACCCTTCAGGCGAAGACAGTCGCCCAGGCCTTTATCAGTCGATCGGCAAATCAAGGCCCCTTCGCCACGGCAGTGTTAGTTGGTCTGGGCTTCCTGACGCGTGCAGCCGAACAGCCCAACCGCTATCAGATCGCTGACCGCTGGTTCGAACTTAAGGCGGGGCTCCTCGCCCTAGATGCAGGGGAAGTCTATGTTCCGCCAACGAAGGCCGGCAAGAAAGCCGTCTCGACCATGACCCGTCAGGACACTCCGGATGATCCTGAAGCCGAAGATACGGCCGTTGGTCGCAAGGGGCGTAAAGGTCGTCCGTCGAAGCACGCCGAATCGGGACATGAGCATGCGGCAACTGGACAGTGACAGCGATCTCGGCGACCTGGCCGAGCCATTGCGCCGGGAAGTCGTCAGCTGCCTTGCGCGCTGGCGGAGCGCTAACCTTGGACCAACGGATTACGAAGCACTGGTGGCACTGGTGGAACCTGGCGACTCCGTCGCCACCGTCGCCGCACTGCTCGGTGACACCGCCGATGACGACTTCGTCCTGCCCGCGGAGTGGGTCACCGACCTGGGCTGCGTTCTGGAAGCCTACATCTGCTGGTCGGACGACGGGTACGGGGTCTCGCTGCTGGTCCCCAAGGACGATGCAATCGACCCTGACCTGCTCGCCATGTGCCTTGACCTTGCCAGCCCGCCGCCGGGCTGACCCTCACCCGCCTTTCCTTCCTCACCCGCCGCCGTCCAGGCCTTCAAGCCTGGTCGGCGTTTTCACATTGGAGCTTACCCATGACCGTAATTCCCAATCTCAGCTTGCCCAAGCATCGGCAAGCCGGTTCGCCCCGCTTCGCGCTCGGCCAACTCTTGATCACGCCGGGTGCGATGGACTGGCTGGCCCAGCACCATGTATCGGCGTTCGACCTACTTGCCCGCCATGTCGCGGGTGACTGGGGCGACGTCTGCGCCGAAGACGCTCAGGCCAATGAGGCTGCCTTGCGCTATGGCAACCGCCTGCTTTCCGTCTACGTGGTTGCCGGTCAGACCTGCTACGCGATAACCGAAAAAACGCGCGAATCCACGACAGTCCTGCTCAGTAGTGAGTACTGAATATGGCCGAGCAACTGTTTGACCTAGTTCTCGCGCCGTTCGTTGGCAACCTCTTTGAGCTCATGGATGAAGGCTTGGTCGAGGCCTGGCTTGAGCGCAGTGCAGTGGTTGAGTTCGATGCCGGCCAGTCTCGCCCCTTGGCTCAAGCGCTTACCTTGATCGAGTTGCTGCGCCGTCACCCCGCAATTCTGTCGGCGGTGCAGGTGTTGGCAGTCGAACTTGATGGCGGCACGCAATGGCTGATCACGGACAGTCTGACGCACGCCCGGCAGCTTGTTGGCGCCATAGGCGGCGTTGAGGTCGGCTGCCATTCGGTCGCCGATGTCGTGCATGAGCAATTCGGCGGCATCGCGCTTCTAGGCACGCTTGGCTGATCTCGACCGACTGCTGCGCCAGTTGCCGGGATTCTGTCGGCGACCGGTGGCAGGTGCAGCTACCTGACTCTCCCTCCTGACCGCGAAGCCAAGCCCCGCTTGACTTGATACGGCGTGCAGCCTTGAACGGCCGGCGCCGACACGCGGATTTAGAGGCCTAGCACCCACGCGACAAGCCCTGTTCGTCCTGATCGCCCGGTCCCCCAACGGGTTTCTCGATGGTCCTCGTGTCTCTTTTTCAAAAAAGGACGCGTTCACAACAACCCCATAGACGGTCGGCAACACGCCTGCCCGTCCAGCCAGCCGCTGCCGGTCTTCTGCCGGTGGCGGCTTATTTTTTCCTGGATACGAGGTGACCCCTATGAAAGACAAGAAGAAGTTCCCCTTCACCAACCGCGCCATCGCCGCGTTGCCGGCGCACGACCCCGACTCGCCGTCGAAGTCGGCCGAGTATTCCGACACCGCGATGCCGGGGCTGCGCCTGGCCGTTGGCAAGAACGGCGTCAAGCGCTTCGGCATGCGCTACACGCTGTTGTCCGGCCGCACCCGCTACGCGCCGATCGGCCAGTTCAGCACCGCGTTCGGCGTGGCCGAGGCTCGGGCGGAAGCGGCCGAGATGCGCGCCATCATCGACCGCGGTGGCGACCCGCAGGAAGCCCGGGATCGCGTCAAGGCGATGCCGAGTTTCAGCGAATTCGTCCGCCAGCAGTATCTGCCCTTCGCCATCCAGTCGGGTAAGCGCTCCGCCAAGAAAGATGACGAATCCAAGTTCCGCCTGCACCTGGAGCCCAAGTTCGGCCACCTGCGCCTCGCCGAGATCACGACGCGCGATGTGCAGTTGCACCACGCAAGCATGCGTGAAAGCCACTCGCCGGGCACCGCCAACCGACATTTGGCGCTGTTGAGCGCCACGTTCAGGAAGGCCGTCGAGTGGGACATCATCGACAAGAACCCGGCTGCCGGCGTCAAGCAGTACCGGGAGGTTGTCAAGGCGATGCCTTGCCTCGACGCGAGCCAGTTGGTACGCCTGTTCGCCGCCTTCGACGCCGACAAGAACCAGACGGCCGCGTCAGCGCTGAAGCTTCTTGCGTTATGTGGGGTGCGCCGCGAAGAGGGGCTTCAGGCCGAATGGCAGCACGTAAATCTGGAGACCGGGCTGTGGTGGTTGCCGAAGACCAAGGCAGGCGTCGGACGCTACGTGATGCTGAATGCGGCGGCCGTCGAGCTGCTGACCGCCCAGCCTAGCCGAGGCGTATCGACGTGGGTATTTCCGGGGCGCTTCGGGGACAAGCCGATCTGCAACGTGCGCAAGTTGATGGAACGTGGGCTGAAGGCGGCAGGCCTGGAACACATCCGGCTGCACGATCTGCGTCATGGATTTGCGTCGCTTGCGATCAATGCCGGTGCCTCGCTGTACGAAGTGCAGCACCTGCTCGGCCACGCCTCGCCGCAAGTCACGCAACGCTACGCCCATATTGCTGATACCGGGCAGCGCCGGGCTAGCCAGGCGGTGGCTGACGTGGTCGGCGCGGCGATGCAGGCTGCGGTGGCGAAAGCGGAAGAGGTGCTGGAGGAAGACGACACCGAGATCGCTACCGACTAATCCGGCGATATCAGAATGCCCGAACGGCTGCGGCCGTTCGGGCGAATTCTGCCGTTTTTTGTTGAAAGATCATCGCAAGTGCGATGTCATCCTGTGCTGGCCTTTAATGCCACTGGCTGCAGGGTGAACTCGGACAGCGAGTATGGCCAGCTGTGCAACTGACTATCGGTCAACGCCCCTTCGCGTTGCTCCTTTCGCACACCCTTGCCTTGTACCCGAACCGACTTCTTTGGATCGAACTGCCAGCGCTCCATGTTCAACTCTGGCCAAAGGTTCTGGGTGGCCAGGAAGCACGCGTCCATCCATGACTTCCTACGGTGTATGTTTGTTGGTCCTTCGCCTGTTTCACCAAGACTACGATACTGATACCAATGTGCCAACTCGTGAGCGATGAGCATGTAATCAATTTTATTGACCAATGCAGGCCGACCGCTATGCTGGTACATCACAATGTAATTTAGCTTGGGGACGTAATACCCCCCGGACTTGTTGTAAGGGCCGATGCCCGCCGGCAAGGCAATAAGCAGAGGGATTTCCTCGCTCTCTGCTGTGTCAGGGTACTGCCGTAACGCTAGGTCAACGACTGCTGCCTGAAGGTAGAACTGCAGAGTCGCTTGCTTCGTATCATGAAGTCTCATATGTGCACGTTACTACATTCACTAGGCAACTTGGAGTGGCGTCGTTTTATATACCGATAGGATCACACGCAAGACATGACCGAGTTCGGCATGTAGGCGCACATGTACACGAACCACACCCCACCTCCTTTGCGGCTGTAGTCTCATATGTACACGCAACTACATTCTGTGCACGGCTGACCTCGACATGTAGGCTCACAAGTAAACGAACTACATCTTGATGGATTGGAGCTCCGGATACCGCTACACCCTGCTGAATCAGTAGTGCAGGCGTGTTCGACTTACCAGGCCGTTGCGCCGGGATCACACCGGCACGCGGACTTTCAGAAACCGGAAACAAAAACGCCAACCGGTTATCGTTGGCGTTTTTTCCTTAAAATTCAAGGAGATATACTGGTGGCCAATCGCGGAATCGAACCACGGACACGCGGATTTTCAAGACAAACCACTACCCGGTATCGTGGCGGGAAAGTCCAAGAAAGCTAACAAAATTTCTGATTGTCGCCCGCTTTCGAGGACGCAACCGAACCGCCTACCGAACTTTTGTGGCTTATCGGTCGCTGGCTGGCCGTTTTGTCGAACAGCATCAATGGGATGCGCCGGGGTTCACCGACCCGCTGCCGATATGGCGATGGGTACGACCTGCTGCTACCGCATTCGGTCAGGCATTGGCGTTTCAAGGAGAATTCCGAAAAGCTGTCATTGCACGCGTCCACATGATCGCTAATAATTCATTTTATTGCGGCTGGATACCTGTTTGGAGTCTGAACTTGTTGAATGAGACAGAGAGAGAAATGCCGAATGCTGAGTGGTATGTGCGGCGAAGTCAGAGTTGCGCATCCCCCGTGCACTGTCCCTTCGCAACGGTTGAGGCGTGCCCCCGCTACTATCAAAGTCGGTCGCTGATTGGCGAAGCCGGCAGCACAAAGATCCCGAAGAAGGAAGATCAACGCCTTCTCAAATATTGGAAGAGAAGCGATCTGTGGCCTCGTACGACTGAACAAGCAACCGCGATCGCAGGGGAATCGGGCAATCCAGCAATTTTCTCGAAATTCTGCCCCGAAGTCATAGGCGAGCGCTTCGGCTACTTTGCAACCTCTCTCACGCGCTATGCGAACGAACTGGACGTTCACCTCGCACACGAGCGTCTCAGCAAGGAGGGTGTTCCTGAAGGTCGCCCCGACTGGTCGTGGTCTTCGTGCATGCCGCTGCACTTCACAGAGTGCTCAGTCTATTCAGTTCTGTCACATCGTGCCGCTGCAGTGCGGCAGGCAGACGCGCAACCTTGGTGGCGAGAGCATCTCGCGAAGATTGTCGTTGCCGTGCTAACAGCCATTGCGACTGCACTCATTACTAAACTATTCGCATGAAGCCATCCACATCTAGATATGTTACTTGTTTCTAATGGCCTCGCATCGTCTTTACAAATGATTCGCTGGTTTGGGGACACTGCCAGCCTGTCTATCTGTCCACGATTATTGACAATTTACCGGCGTCATTGAAAATGAAACTAACCACTTTTCAGAGAGACATTGCTGTCAGCGTAGCCGGCCGTGTTGATCAAGATATATCGGACTACGTTTGCTCAAAACCAAAATGGCAAATGAAAACGGCATTTGAAATAAAGATGTTATCGGACTGGAAAATCGCGAATGAAAAGAGGAGGTCTCGCCCAGTTGCTAATAACGAGAACGTCGAATATATGTCTGAGATGGAATTTTATGACCACACCGTCAGAGAGTTTGTTTTCGGCTTTTCGTATCCAATAGCGACAAATGTAGTTGGGCAGAGACTTCAAGCGGATGCGGTGTTCGATAAAACCCTAGAAAGTGAGGAGGAGTTGCTTGTCGAAATATGTCTTGAGCTAGTTGGGGCCAAAATCAACAATATAGAACGACCAAGAGAAAATATTATCGATAGGTTTCTGAAGCGATTCGGGTACACAAGACGATGGCCAATGTTGTTCAGAGAGACACGGCCAGTAGAAGAAATAGGTTTGTATTGGATGAATAGCCGCCAAGGAAATTGCAACTAATACGCCCAGCCTTCGGGTATCTGCCGTTTAGAGCCAACCAGTGGCGTAACTTGATCGACTGGCTGATTGAGTCCGCCTGCGAATTGCCGACCTTGGCGTGAGAACTGGCCCGATAGGCGAAAAAAAAACATGGCCAATTCGGCTTGCGAAAATTAATATGCAATGTTAATAAGCACAATTGGTAAACGGTTGACGGGATGCCAAAAAATGGCGGGGCTAAACAAACAGACATCGGCCGAGGACGTTGTAATTCTTATCCACGGAACCTTTGCTAAAAAAACGGCGATCTGGGTTCGTGATGACTCAACATTGGCGAAGGCAATAACGGGGCAATTGCCAACTCATAGAATCAAGGCATTCCGCTGGAGCGGCCGGAACACCCACGGTGCACGCATTTCAGCAGGAGAGGAACTCGCTGGCTTGATTGACCAATGGGCAACCGATCTACCATCAGGAGCAGGCGTCCACCTGATTGGCCATAGCCACGGTGGCAATGTCGCACTGTACGCCCAGGCTATTTGCAGGCATAAGGAAAAAATAAAGAGCATTGCGTGCCTGGGCACCCCATTTCTACACATAGATGCCCACCGAATTGATGACTTTATACGATTTTGGGTGCTGGTTGCAGCCTTGGTGATCTCTCTAGTGAGCTTCCCTATTTTAGTGATCGCAGTATTGGACTGGCATATTGCGGACCCGGTACTGTACCTGCTGAATGTTACAACTGAGGACGGTAAGTTTCTGACTCGATTTTTTACTTTGATACTAATTTGGTCTGCACTTGTGGATAGGTTGTTTCATGATGGAATCAATTGGCGCAGGAAATCAGAGACATGGCTGCACAGAGAACTTAGTGGAAAAGTGCAAATGTTCGCTAACCGTTTCCAATGCAAGGCACCGACGCAGCGAGTGTTTATCGCAATTACGCGTGGCGACGAAGCCAGAATATATCTAAAAACCGGCCGACTCCTCTCGGAGATACCGAAGCGTGCCTTTGCACTTATTCGCCTATCATTGTGGCCCGCATTGATAACCGCGGGCATTTTGCATATGGCGATGTATCCGGTATCCAACTATATTCATCTCACGCCCGTCTATCCAGACTCCATCGATCTCTCCCGTGACCCACTGGGCACCCTTGACTTGATACTATTTCTCCCTTTCCTCGCTGCTCTTATGCCCTTCGCGATGCTAGTGGCCAACGTCGTATTTCGCAGCAACCCTCTGGTATTTGGTTGGGAAAACATCTTCTCCTCTCTTGCTTGCGGGGTGCGTCCGGTGGCGATGCCAGATTGGATCGAGGGTAAAGAGTTTGCACTGCACCGAACCTCGGCTCAAACAGGCGGGTTGCGGCACAGTTCATTCTATGACGACTCATCCACTATCGATGCTTTAGTCAGGTGGCTTGCTGGAGACACGTTGACTGCGTACGACAAACAACCGGAGGTAGTTCAGGAGTCACTACCTCTAGTATTGAGGAAGCGGCTCCCATGGATTTCGGTAGCGATTACGGCAACATATTGCCTCTTTAATGCGACCCAAAACCTGCGGGTGGTTGGGATGTGATAGAGCGTTCAGCTAAAGATTCAGCATGAACGCTCCTCAACCACTGCCATTCAGCGCGTTCACAGAGCAGTCGTCTGAGCAGCGGCTTCGCTTTATAACATTCCGTAAACCTCTGATTGCGCAAACGGTAGCATTGGGCACAAACGAGACCCGAGCGAGATACATCAATACGACATACCCCGCACGGCCCATCGATTTATGCCGCTTTCGAAAACGGCACGACCACACCGCTCGACACCTCAGCCTTCAGTTCAGCTTTCAGTTTCGGCACAATCAACGACGCCGTGTTCGCAGCTTCCTTCAGTGTGTGCATCGACAGCCTTGCATAGCGCTGGCTGACACGAGGATCACTATGACCAAGCAGCACCTGAACATCATAGAGACTTCGTCCACTGGAAATCACAAGGTCAGCGAACTGATGCCGATAACTGTGAATCCGCATCTGGCCAATACCGGCTGCCTTTCTCAGCCGATACCAGACGCGCGTAATGGTAGTGAATGGCTTGCCCGTTTCCGGATTGGCGAAGATTGCATCAAAGCGTTTCATCTTCTCTGCTTCCGCCAACACCCACAGTGCACTTTCGTTCAGTGGCACGGTGCGGGACTTCTTCGACTTGGCCGTTGATGCCGGAATCGTCCAAAGACCTTTCTCAAGATCAACCTGACCCCAAGTGGCGGTCAATGCCTCCGAAAGCCGTGCCCCGGTACTCAACAGGAACATCAAGATATGGCAGACCGGACGGTTATGGTCGTTACGCAATATCTCCACCAGACGCTGCAACTGCTCGGCAGAGGCCACATCGTGTAGCTGGTTCTCGACGTTCAGCAACTTCACCCCTTTCAAAACATTACGCTCGATGAACTCCCATTCCACCGCCAGATTCAGTGCATGGCGGATGAGCTTGATGTGATGATCCTGACTTGCCGGGCTCAAACCAGACTTGGAAAGCTCGTTCTGGAACTGCTGCACCTGATAGCGTGTGATGTCGCAGAGTTTGCTGTCGCCAAACTTCGGCTTGATGCGGATGCGGTACAACTGATCATCACGGACCCAGCTACGTTTGCGTAGCTTGACGTGCGGAAAATAGTGATCGGCCATAAATGTATCTAGGGTCAATTCGCAAAGTACCGGCTTCTCCGGTGGTGGCAATCTTGCAACTTTGGCATGATCGACCTTCTTCTCTGTGGCCAGTTTCCGCGCCTGCGCCAAGGTCATTTCCTTGATGGTGCCGAGGCGGTCATACGCGGTCTTGCCGTTCCGCTTAAAGCGCAAGAAGTAAGTCGGCGGCATCTTGCCCGTGGCGTTGACCTGTATGAGGAGGCCGCGAACGTTGGTATCGCAAAATTCAATCTTCTTCTCTCCCGCCGGCACAACCAGCTGGGTGTCAATGAATGACTTGGTCAGTTCGATAATCATGGTGCTACCTCGAAAGTTATGGCGTCGTGGATATGCGTTGGGATCAGCAAATCCGATGGCAGGTCTGCAGTGTGGTCAATGTTGAATTCCATTTTCATAGGTCAAAATTCCTTAAAAGTCGTTTAGTTAGTGGCAGCCTTATCCCGTCCAAATGCGCCAGTTTCGTCGTGGCGGTGCCCGGTGGCGACGCGGGGCTGGCCGAAAGGGGTGGTGATCCCGGCCCCCCGTTCGCTCGGAGATGGAACGCGGCGGGGGCGAGTCGGGTCCTGTTGAGCGGGTTTAGAGAGGGGGCGGGGCGGAGTGTTGCGAGGGTGGGAAAATCGGATTTTTTGCCCCATCCTCCTACTGCTGACGGAAGGGGATATCGCCAAGGTTGTTACCCTGGAGAACCCCGCGCGCCCCTAAAAACCCACTTTTCCCGACCGGCTTACCAGATGACGTTAGTGGCAGTTTCGTCAGGCATATCTTCCAAGCCCGACAGATCAGGGACAGGACTTAAAGCCGCCTTGGTCGTTGCTACGTATTCGACCCGTGCAGGCTTCTTACTTAGGCCCCGGAAGGTTTCATGGCCATTAACCTCAACAAGCCGGACACCGAGACCGATGTTGCATTCAAGTAGTTCTTTGACGCGGCCCTTGGCAAACGGCTTGCGGGTATTCTCGGCACACCAAGCGGTGTAGTCTCGATAAAGCTCGGCACGACGGTACTCGCCGCCTTCGGAAGTAATACACTCGTCGTCAATGAATTCCTCCAACGAATTTGCACTACGCCGCCATTTCGCCATCAGACGGTCATGGGCCGAGGACTTTGTAAATATGCCGTTGCGCAACAAACGGGCGGCGCCTTCCAGTGCCGAATAGGCGATACCCGGCATCTCACTTTCAATAATTCGTTCAGGCAGCGCCGAATCAAGGGGTAAGCCTGAGCGCAAGCGACTGTTGGGAAATTCAACAATCTGCCAGCGCACAAAGAAAGCCTCGGAATGGTCACGGGTGTGGATCAGGTGATTCGACATAAACAAATGCGCCGCTTCGTTTTGAAACGTAATCGGGCGGTGCGTTGGATGTCTGCCGGTAATAAGGTCGCCACCAAGAACCGACTTAAAAATGGCGGCAGGAATCGGTTCGTTTTCCGGAAGCTCCCCAACGACATTGAGGCGCACCCCTGCCAGAGAAGCGACAAAATATTCCTTGCCCCAAGAGAATGGCGATATTGCAGTGACATACGCTGTTGGGACCAGCTTTCTCAGGATACGCTCCAGCGTACCTTTGCCAGCGCGTCCATAAGGATCGTAAAAGAGGATAGCCTTCTGGAAGCGCGGCATTAGACCAAGCATGATGGCACCCATCAATTCCTGAATAAGCATACGCTGCGCCGTCTCTTCACCTGCATTGGGGGAGGTGAATGTTTCACCCAGAAACTTATCAAACAACGGGGTTTCCTGCTCTTTCGGCTTATATTCGAGCCCTAAACGCTGGTAGTGATCAGCGGTCAGTGCTTCATTAATGACCTTATCGCCTTCAATACGATAAAAACCACCTGGGTGGGCTATTCCTACGGCTGCATTAGCAAAGGACGCGTCGTTACACGCCAGCGAGATGGCATGATTGGCAATGGCCATGTAATCACCACTGCGCTCGCAACGCTCTTTGCCGTCATGCATTTCGGCCACCTCAAATACCAGCTGATCGACTGATAAGCAACGCCACAACTGACTTACAGGATCAAGGACATATAAGGCACCGTTATGGCTAACCGGCACCCATGCGCCTACAGTGAGGTGGGCCAATAAGCTTTTCGCATAGCCATGATGGGTTGGCGCCGTATTGCCCTGCGTTTCCCATGTCTTCACAGCACCGTCGAGGGCCGATAACGACACCTTGCTGTTCGCCTGCTTCAGTTCTGCTCGTTTGCGTAGATAGTCGGGTGGGTGGTTTTTTTTGATGGTGGCCAGCGCATCGAGTGAATCATCTTCAAGGACGGCGGCGCTATCCCTCTTGACCGTTTCAACCAGTTCCTTGATAACAGCATTGGCTTTGATGAGTGCGGCCTCTTTACGCTGGAAGGGATTAAGCCAGTGTGTGATGCTGGTGCCGCTGTCATAGATGAAAGGAATGCCTTCTGCATTGACGCTATAGAATGCGGCGTAGCTAATGGATTCGCGAAATGGCGACTGGCAACGTAGCTTGCCCGTGATGGCCTGCGCGATGATGCTGCGGACAGGCAGCGTGCCATGATCCTTGGTTTCAATCTCAGTATTCAGGGTCAGATTTTCGGCGGTGATCCTGACGTTATGGCCGCTCCCCGACACGGTCATCTCAACGCCAGCCCTTTGCGTTACTCGGCGAACCGTCTCAGCGTCAGGCATGACAACAGTGGAGAGATCCAGGGTGATTTTTTCGCCTTGATGAATGACGGGCGACAGCGGCACTACGGTCAGCCCCTCACTGATACTAGGCTGACCAATAAATACCAAACGCCCCAGCCCCCAGACACTGGCGTCAATAATGGTCGTCAGGCTTTGAGCAACCACTTTGCCCACTTCGGTGCGGCTGTATCGCGGCTTCAGCCAAGTCATCTCGGCCTGTGCGGCGCGGAAGATCAGCGCTTTGCGTGCCGCTTCGATAGCAGAAGGATCTTCAACGTACACCCAGATATGACCATTGCCAGTGCCGACCGGTTTGCCATCAAGCATTACCCGCGACGAGGAAGACTGCGTTTCAATATAAGTAGCCTTTTCGATACCGAGGATGATCGGACTGAGTTGGGACATGTACTCTGATGCCGTCAGATTGGAATACTTGGCCGGGGTGTGCTTATCAACATCACGATCGATGAGCAGCCAGTTCGATGGGCTCATGTTCTCCTTGAAACGGCAGACGGCTTTCATCATCTTGCCGTTGTACTCGACTTCGTGGATGCCCTGCTGCCTGTCACGGTCTGACGGTGGAATGCCCGTCAGTTCCTCAAGCCTCTTTGCGGAAACAATGAGGAATTCTTCACCAACTAGGATGTCCTTGAATGAGGCAGGAATGATCGCGGCATTCGGGTCGTTGCCAACCTCGGTCAATAGACTGCCAAAGTCTGCATGCGTCTTGACGTGCCGCATGACGGCAATGCCAAATCCCAAATTGACCGTGGATTTCTTGCTGACAGTACCGTCAGCGTGATGTGTGAATTGTTTTCCGAGGGGCTGCTTGGGGTCACGAACGACCGTGATGATAGCGCTACTGTTATAGACGTCGAGGGTGGCTGCGTTTGTATTCATTTCCATTGTTTTCTCCAAGTTAAGAAACAATGGCACTGTCGCAATCGAACTATCCTCCCTAGCAAGTCTCCTATTTCACTTATCTATAGGGGGGAGGGCGCTTTTGTTTCTACTATTTCACTGCGATTTAGAAGTCGCTCCCATGCTCTGTCGAATGCCGTTATGGCCTCAAATGGGGCGGTTTTAATTGGGAAAAGCCCCCTTATTGCTGCTTTGGTGCCACTGGTTCCTGGCGCTCGAAATGGGAGAGCAAGAGGGTCAAGTCGAAGCGAATTAATCGCCTCCAAAATGGCTTTTTCCTGATCAAGCATTTTCCTCCTGGGCTGACGGCCAGCTTGCGCATCTACATTTACACCAGACTCAGGCAGTTTTTCATTCGAGGAGTCAGCCGACGGTTGCACCCCAAATTCGATACCCTCAATCGATATCTCGAATTTTGCCCGAGCCCATCGCCTCAAACTATTCAGCGATATATGGACAGTGCCTGATTTCTCCGTAGTAAATCGATCGATACGAAGTACTGACTCATTCCCCTTGGCAACCTCATCATCAATTGCCATCAGGTAGTCCATGAAGTCTTCAAATAACGTATCAATTCGTTTGACGGCGTATGCCTTGTCAAGAAAAACACTGGTTTCAACACCTGCATCCAGCGCATCAAGGAACTCCAGTCTCGTTGTTTCCCGCAATTCATTAAAGAAGGTTTCAAGTGATCCATTCAGTTTGACAACCTGCTCCAACTGAGCAAAGGGGTCGCCAAGGTCCACCAGATGCTTTCGGATTGAACCCTGCATGCCGCCCATCATCTTGATCACTGCCTCATGGTTGGTGCAACTCGACCTCATATCGAAATAGACTTCATCTTCTGGGTTGATCATCTCTGCTCCTATCTATCTGAGAATTAGGGACAAGGATAGATGATTGGCACTCAAACCACGATGCGGACCGAGAACCATCCATCCGTCACCCTCCCTCACCGCGCCCCTCCCCCCCACCGAAAAACCCACTTTTTCCGACTCAGTGGGTAAATCGGATTTTTGGGAGCCCCCCTCAGTCAATCGCCGCCAAAATCCTCCCAGCCTCGGCATGCCCCATCACAAACGCCCGCAACCAGTGAAACTGCTGCGCACAAACATCGCCAAAGCTGTTCCCAGCAAACGACAGGTGGCTGTAGGCATACAAACAGGCCGCAATCCCCAAGGCATCAGCTGATAGTTCACCCTCATAGCCGTTCTCACAACTGACAGCAAAGGCCCCGTCAGCCCGTGGTGCCATGTAAAACCCGCCATTGCTCAAAGTGAAGAAGTCCCAGTACCCGCCGTTGTATTCGCTCGTCAGGTACTCGGCAAACTTGTAAATCGCCGGCTCCAACTTCAGCGGAAAGCGCATGCCAAAAAGGTCATCAGCAGTATCCATGCGCAGTGCCTCCGGAACCAGTTCAGCGGTGATGATGGAAATGTTGCTACTCATAATGTCTACTCCAAAGATAATTCCCGAGCACCCCTTCCCCAGATCAACAGACGTGCAGAATCCTCGGCAGGTGAGCCGATACAGGTCACAAGTCAGTCAAATTCAGGGAAGGGCGCTGCGGAAAGGTACTGCGAGAAGGTTGCT
>ERZ724516.520-NODE-520-length-24135-cov-10.184801_pt1 | contig 24135 bp, 18 predicted proteins | sample MGYA00376049_ERZ724516 | MGnify/ENA primary metagenome ERZ724516 (study PRJEB28724, sample SAMN07190886) | activated sludge metagenome | isolation source: activated sludge of sewage treatment plant in Hong Hong | place: USA: Christiansburg, Virginia | collected... | reverse complement strand
CGCATCAAGGATCTGCGCACCAACTTCGAAACCGGCAACACGCAAGGCGTGCTCGATGGCGACCTCGACGGCTTCATTGAAGCCAGTCTGAAACAGGGCGTTTAAGCGTCTAGCCGATGACCCGTCTCCTGGCTGCGCTGGCGGGCATGCTGCTGATTGCCTTGCTGGCAGCTGGGGGACTGCTGATCACTGCGCTCGACAGCAAACCCCTGGTCGAGCGCAGCGAAACGATCTCCCCGGCGGCGGTTGCTGCTGCCCGCTGGTTGCTGCTGACCAATGATCCGCGCCGTTTGCAAGCAGGCGAAGCTCGGCGCGCCGCGATTCCAGCGACACTGATCGACGAAGGCATCAATTACGTCGCTAGCCGCAATCTGCACGGCCGGGGTGCCCTGGCGCTGACTGAAGACAGCGCCGAAATTCGCCTGACGCTGCGCCCACCAGTTTTTAATGGCTACATCAACCTGCGCGCCAGCCTGCGTGAAGCCTCTGGTGAACCGCATATTGCCTCGGCAGCAATCGGCGCGCTGGCCCTGCCCCCCTGGCTGGCCGAACTCGCCCTGCGCAATGCGATCCGCCTTGCCGGCTTCGAACGCGAGTGGCAACTGGCGAACAAGGCCGTGCGCGCCCTTGATTTCGACCCGGCCCACCAGCGCATCATCGTCAGCTATGTCTGGGAACCTGCACTGCTCGACCGGGCGCGCAATATCGCCGTCAATCCGCAGGACGTCGCGCGTATTCGCAGCGCCCACGAAAGCCTGGCTGCTCTGCTCGACCACAAGGCGCCGGGCAGTCGGTTGCCGCTGGTCGAGGTCTTGAAGCCCATGCTTTCTATTGGCGGTGACGATCAACGCGAGAACCGGCGCGCCGCAATCCTCGCCGTTGCCGCCTACCTTTCAGAGAAGAATCTCGCCCACGTCATTCCTGAAGCGCACAGCTGGCCGCGCCTGCGTCCGCTGCTACTGACATTGCAGGGCCGTGGCGACAGCGCCCAGCACTTTGCCGTTTCAGCCGCCCTCGCCGCCTGGGCCGGCGAACCGATTGCCGATGCGATCGGCGTCTACAAGGAGTTGCTCGACGCCCGTCACGGCAGCGGCTTCTCTTTCGCCGATCTGGCCGCCGACCGTGCCGGCACCCGCTTTGGCGAACTGCTCACCAGCCAGCCCGGTCGCCTAGACCACCTGCTCAGCAGCGACTTTGCCGACTCGGCTTTGGTCCCGATTTTGAACGACCTGCCAGAATCCATGTCTGAGCGCGAGTTTCGCCGTCGTTTTGGTGGCCCCGGCACAGCGGGTTATCAAAAAATGAACGACGAAATCGAGCGCCGGCTCAACGCACTGCCCTTGTATCAATAAGCCAGACAAAAATGAAAAAAATCGACACAGCGAACATCACCCGCCAACTGTTTGGCGCCGTCTTACTAAGCACACTCGTAGCTGCCTGCGGCGATGCGCCCAAGGAGGGTGCAGCCCAGGCAGCGGTTGCCAAGCCGGCACTGACCGTCACCACAATCAAACCGCAGTTGATGGACTGGCCGCAAATTTTGAAGAGCAGTGGCAACATTGCGGCCTGGCAGGAGGCAGTGATCAGCCCGGAAATCAGCAATTACCGGATTACGGAAGTGAATGCCAATGTCGGTGATCGCGTCAAAAAAGGTCAGGTGCTGGCGCGCATTGCCGGTGATACGGTTGACAGCGAGTTCGCCGAAACCCGCGCCAGCGTCGCCGAAGCCGAAGCCACGCTGGCCGAAGCGCGCGCCAATCATGAGCGCGCCAAGCAACTGCGCGAAAAAGGTTTCTACAGCGCGCAACAGAATACGCAAACCCAGACTGCTTCCGAGACGGCGCTGGCGCGCCTCAATGCCGCCAAGGCACGCCTGCAAACAGCCGAACTAAAGCGCTCGAAAGCCACCGTACTCGCTCCTGACGATGGCATCATCTCGGCCCGCGCTGCCACCGTGGGCACGCTGACGCAACCGGGCCAGGAGCTATTCCGCCTGATCCGTGGCGCCCGCCTCGAATGGCGTGCCGAAGTCAGCAGCGCCGACCTCGCCCGCCTGAAAACCGGCCAGGTGGCGCAACTGGTGACACCGAATGGCGCCGTGATCGAAGGCGTGCTGCGCGCCGTAGCGCCGACCGTCGATGCGCAAACGCGCAATGCGCTGGTCTATGTCGACCTGCCGGCCAGCGCCGTGCAACAGGTCAGTGCTGGTATGTTTGCGCGTGGCGAATTCCGTCTCGGCACCCTGTCGGCGCTCACCCTGCCGCAGTCTGCCGTACTGCAGCGCGAAGGTTTTTCCTATGTTTTCCGGGTTGACCGCAACAAAGTGGTGCAGACCAAGATAACCCCCGGCCAGCGCAACGGTGAGCGTATCGAAATCAACGGCCTCGAAGCTGGTGCTCAGGTCGTCGCCACCGGCGCCGGCTTTCTGGCGGATGGCGATACGGTGCGCGTGGTCAGCGGCGAAAAGCAGCCATGAACGTTTCTGCGTGGTCCATCCGCAACCCGATCCCGGCGGTGTTGCTCTTCGTCATGCTTTCCCTGCTCGGTCTGATGGCTTTCAAGGGGATGAAGATTCAGCAGTTCCCGGACATCGACCTGCCTACCGTCACGGTCACCGCCACCCTGCCCGGCGCAGCGCCGGCGCAGATGGAAACCGAAGTCGCGCGCAAGCTGGAAAACTCGGTTGCCACGCTGCAGGGCATCAAGCACATCTACACCAAGGTGCAGGATGGCACGGCCATCGTCACCGTCGAGTTCCGCCTGGAGAAGCCGACGCAGGAAGCAGTTGATGACGTGCGCGACGCGGTCTCCCGCATCCGCGCTGATTTGCCGGGCGACATCAAGGACCCGGTGATCTCCAAGGTCAATCTGGCCGGCGCGCCCATTCTTACCTATACCGTCGCCTCCAGCCGCATGGATGATGAGGCGCTGTCGTGGTTTGTCGACAACAGCGTCACCAAGTCCCTGCTCAGCGTGCGCGGCGTTGGCGCGGTCGCCCGCGTTGGCGGCGTGACGCGCGAAATACGCGTCGAACTCGACCCCGCCCGCTTGCTGGCGATGCGCGCTACCGCCGCCGATGTCTCGCGCCAGTTGCGCCAGATTCAGCAGGAGGCTTCCGGCGGCCGCGCTGACGTGGGCGGCATTGAGCAATCAGTGCGCACCATCGCCACCGTTCAATCTGCCGACGACCTCGCTGCCATCGAAATTTCACTTGCCGATGGGCGCCGCCTGCGACTCAGAGAGCTTGCCACGGTCAGCGATACGGTCACCGAGCAACGCAGCGCCGCGCTGCTCAACGGCCAACCGGTCGTCGGCTTTGAAATCGTTCGGGCGCGCGGTGCCGGCGAGGTCGATGTCACCAAGGGCGTGCGCGCCACGCTGGAGAAACTGAAGGCAGACAACCCGGATATCACCATCACCGAAGCCTTCAATTTCGTTGATCCGGTGATCGAGAACTTTAACGGTTCGATGGCGCTGCTGATCGAGGGGGCGATTCTCGCCGTGATCGTCGTCTGGCTCTTTCTGCGCGACTGGCGGGCGACCATTGTGTCCGCCACCGCCCTGCCCCTGTCAATCATCCCGGCCTTTGCCGCGATGTACTTCATGGGCTTTTCGCTGAACGTCGTCACCCTGCTCTCGATGTCGCTGGTCGTCGGCATTCTGGTCGACGACGCCATCGTTGAAATCGAAAACATCATGCGCCATCTGCGCATGGGCAAAACACCGTTTCAGGCGGCAATGGAGGCCGCTGACGAAATCGGTCTGGCGGTGATCGCCACTACGTTTACGCTGATCGCCGTCTTCCTGCCGACCGCCTTCATGGGTGGCGTACCGGGAAAATTCTTCGTCCAATTCGGGTGGACCGCAGCCATTGCCGTATTTTTCTCACTGGTCGTTGCCCGTGTCCTGACACCGATGATGGCTGCCTACCTCCTCAAGCCGCCGACCAAGGAACATCACGAACCACGCTGGCTGGAGGTCTACGCCGGCTGGGCGGCCTGGTGTCTGAAGCACCGGATCAAGACGACGATCGCCACCATTGTTTTCTTCTTTGGCTCATTCGCCCTGGTGCCGCTGCTGCCGACCGGTTTCGTCCCACCCGACGATCTATCGCAAACTCAGGTCTACCTCTCGCTGCAACCGGGCAGCACGTTCAGGGAAACCTTCGCCGCCGCCGAGGACGCGCGGCACATTGTTGAGCAGAACCCCAACGTCAAGATGGTGTACACCGCCATTGGTGGTGGTGCCGCCGGCAGCGACCCGTTCGCCCCGAAAGGCGCCGCCGAGGTGCGCAAGGCAACGCTGACCATCAACCTGACCCCGCGCAGCGAACGCGGTGGCGTCAAAAAGCAGGCCGTTGAACGCGAGTTGCGCGACGCCCTGGCCATCTTGCCGGGAGTGCAGGTCAAGGTCGGCCTCGGCGGTTCCAACGAAAAATACGTGCTGGTCCTGGCCAGCGAAAACGGCCCCTTGCTCAGCGAACATGCGCGCACCGTCGAACGCGAATTGCGTTCAATTCCCGGCATCGGCGCCGTCACCTCAACCGCCAGTCTGGTCCGCCCGGAGCTGGTGGTGCGTCCCGACTTTTCGCGCGCCGCCGACCTTGGCGTCACCTCGGCCGCCATCGCCGATGTACTGCGTATTGCCACCGCCGGCGATTACGACCAGAGCATCGCCAAACTCAACCTCGCCCAACGCCAGATCCCCATTGTCGTCAAACTGCCGGCAGAAGCCCGTCAGGATTTGAGCCTGCTGGAGCGCTTGACCGTACCCGGCAAGAATGGCCCGGTGATGATAGCCAACGTCGCCACCCTGAGCATTACCGGTGGCCCGGCTGAAATCGACCGCTACGACCGCCTGCGTAATATCAACTTCGAGATCGAGCTCAACCAGCAACCGCTCGGCGAAGTCGAAAAACTGGCGCTGGCCTTGCCCAGCCTGAGCAAACTGCCGCCCGGCATCCTGCAAACCACGGTGGGTGATGCCGAGGCGATGGGCGAACTATTCGCCAGTTTTGGCCTGGCTATGCTGACCGGCATCCTGTGCATCTACATCGTGCTGGTCCTGCTCTTCAAGGATTTCGTGCAGCCACTGACCATCCTGGCAGCACTGGTGCTCTCGGTGCCCGGTGCCTTCCTGGCGCTTTACATCACGCAGACGGCACTCTCCATGCCGTCGATGATCGGACTCATCATGCTGATGGGCATCGCCACCAAAAACTCCATCCTGCTCATCGACTACGTCATCCTTGCCCGTCGTGGCATCGACGGCAACCCCGGCCTCGACCGCTGGCATGCCCTGCTCGATGCCTGCCGCAAACGCGCCCGGCCGATCGTCATGACCACCATCGCCATGGGTGCCGGCATGATGCCGATCGCCATCGGCCTCGGCACCGACCCCAGCTTCCGTGCACCGATGGCCATCGTCGTCATTGGTGGGCTGATCACCTCGACTTTCCTCAGCCTGCTGGTCATCCCCGTCGTCTTCACTTTTGTCGACGACGTCATTCAGTGGATACAGCAGCACCTGCCGAAAACGCACGTCTGATGGACAACATCTTCGCCAATCTGCCGCGGTCGACGCTCAAAAACGAGGATTTTTTTGAGCTACTCAAACGCCCCGGACTACGCCTTGAACGCATCGTTTCTACCGGCCAGTGCAGCCCGCCTGACTTCTGGTACGACCAGCCGGAAGGCGAATGGGTGCTGCTCCTGCAAGGCGAAGCACGCCTGCGTTTTGCCGATGAAACAGCGAGCCGTCATCTGAAGGCCGGAGATTTTCTCGATATCGCAGCGCACCGCCGGCATCGGGTCGAGTGGACGACGTTCGATGAAACAACCGTCTGGCTGGCCATTCACTACACCTGCTGAATGAGCATTGCCCTCAATGCGCCAGCGTGGACGCTAGCCAGCGAACAACGTGACTTTGTCGAGTGGCGCAAGGGCCGCGCAAATTTTGCGGTCTGGGCACTGGATTTAAGTACGCCAGCCCTGACGGCAGCCAGCGAAAATTTCCGGCGCCACATGGGCGACACTTTTCTCGCCGACTACGTGCGCCAACCGCATCTCACCTTACAGATAGCCGGTTTCCCCGCCAAGTCGCGCCAGTTTCCTGACGACTATCCGACGGAGGAATTTCATCAGCAAGTTGAGCAGCTGCGAGCCCTTGATCTACCACCGTTTGCCATTGAAATAGGCGAGGTTGGCAGCTTCACCTCTGCCGCCTATTTCTCGGTCAAAGATCATTCTGGAAGCCTGAGCAAAATACGGCAAGCCTTGGGGGCAGTGGAATTTGACGACTTTCAATACCTCCCGCACCTTACCTTTGGCCTCTACCGCGACCAGCGCCCAATGGCTGAAGTCATGCGTCAAATGAATGCGGCCCCAGCATTCAGCCCATTGACCCTAGAAATCGGAAAAATATCGCTGATGACCTATCAGGCAGCAGTCATTGGCGGCCTACTGACCAGTCAGTTCGAGATCAAGCTGAATTCAGCCCCGGGCACTCAGGGCCGGAATTTTGCCACCAGCGCCCGCTGTTTTGACTAATGGAAGCAATCAGGACGATGGCCGGGCGCCGGGCTGCGAGAGCCAGCGCAACAAGACGTTTTCCAGCGTCTCCGGATCAATTGGCTTACTCAGAAAGTCATTCATCCCGGCATCAAAACAGCGCTGCCGGTCGCCGTTGAAAGCATTGGCAGTCATGGCAACGATCGGCAACTGCTGCCGACCGGGTAATTCGCGGATGGTACGAGTCGCCTGCAAGCCATCCATACGTGGCATCTGCATATCCATGAAGACCAGCGCGTAGTCATTATTGCGCACCAGGTCAACGGCAACCTGACCATCCTCGGCGACATCCAGATCAAAGCAGAAGTCTGCAAGAAACTCCTGCACCACCTCGCGATTGATGTAGTCATCCTCCACCAACAAAACGCGGTAGCCCCGGTACTCTTTACGCAGGATTTCTCCCGCTGCGGGAAGTCCGGACTTTGGCTCGATCTCCAGAGCAGCGTTCGACGCACGCTGCAAATTTGCCGTAAACCAGAAGGTGCTGCCCTGCCCCAGGACGCTGCGAACCCCAGCCTCGCCCCCCATCAAGGACGCCAGTTTACGGGTGATGGCCAGCCCAAGGCCGGTTCCACCAAATTTCCGCGTCGTTGAACTATCTGCCTGCTGAAACGCATCGAAAATTCGCTCGAGCGATGCATCGGCTATCCCTATACCCTGATCGATCACCTCGAAACATACCCTGAGGCTATCCTCTGTTTCATTCAAAACGCTGGTGCGCAGGGTAATCGTTCCACGCTCGGTGAATTTAACGGCGTTGGATACGTAATTGAGCAGCGCCTGCGTCAATCGGGTTGGATCGCCCATCAGCCAGGCCGGAAGAACATCTCCCACTACCTTTAGCGTGAGCCCCTTGGCGCTGGCACGTTCATTAATCATGGAGACAACATTAGCGGTGATCACTCCGATCGACAGCGGAATCGATTCCAGCTCCATTTTGCCAGCCTCGATCTTCGAGAAGTCGAGCACATCGTTGACGATTCCCATCAGATGCTGTCCGGCACTTGCTATACGATCGACCCGGGTAATCTGCTCCGCAGCGAGCTCATGTCGCTTCATCATGTAGGTCATGCCAAGAATGGCATTCATTGGCGTACGAATTTCGTGGCTCATGTTGGCCAGAAACTCCGCCTTCATGCGTCCCGCCTGCTCTGCCGCCTCCTTGGCCCGCGTCAGATTTGCCGCCAACTCAAGCTCCTGAGTGATATTCCGGGTCAGCAAGGCAAACTGTCGCCAACCACAAACAGCCTCTATTTCAAGAGACGAAAGCTCAATCGATACTTCTTTGCCGGCACAACAGCGGGTGAGCAGTTTTTTCTTAACTAACAAAGCACCAGTATTCAGGGACTGGAGAATTCCATCAGCCTCCTCGCCCAGCAAGCTATCCAGACGTTTGCCCAGAAACAATGCGTCGGTGGTGCAAAACATGGCCAAGGCATTGCTATCCATCGAACGCACCCAGCCTTGTTCATCGACGGTGATCACCCCTAGCGAACTGGTCTCCAGCAACTGGCGGTTACGCTCGGTAGCCCGCTTTCGGGTCAGCAGACTCTGCAAGCGAGCGCGCAATTCGATTGGAATGACCGGCTTGAGCACATAATCATCGATGCCAAGCTGAAACAGTTCAATACGACGAGACGGGTTGTCGAACGCCGTCACGGCAAGGATAGGCGTTCCTCCCTTGGGCAATGCCTGACGTCGAATACGGTTGATCAGTCGCGCTCCAGACATGTGCCCAGCGAGCACGATGTCACTAAGCACCAGATCGTAGTCATGCTCAAGAAAAGCCAACCAGGCCTCATCGGCACTTGAAAAGCAATCAACCACGATGCCCCATTCGCGCAACTGGGCATCCATCAACTCTCGCTGCTCTTTGCTATCCTCAATATAGAGAACATGGCAGCGCATCGGCTGGTTCATTTCGAAGAAATGCCGGACAAAGGTCACCAGCTCTTCGACATCCTGTTTTCTGAATAGCTCGGTCACGCCGGCCTGGTTAGCTTGCTCGGCAAGCTCTGCGGAAGGACTGGAGGTCAGCAGCACAATGGGCTCGAACGGTGCCTGCCCGGAAGTGCGCAACACTTTTGCCAGATCAAGGCCACTACCATCAGGCAATTGCCAGCTCACCACGAAAAAATCAAACTGCTGGCTGGCTATGGCAGCTATCGCCGCCGCCTGAGTCGGAACCAAGACCAACTGAACGCCACGGCAATTGCTAAAACTTTGTTGCAGGATGTCCCGATTCAAAGGCGTGTTGTCGACCAGCAGGATATTCACACAGCCCCCCGATTTACATTTTTTTACAATCTTAGCATGCCGTACACATTGTCTAGGGGTGCCGCTCCGGGCTATTTTTTGATTGGCTGATTACGCCCGGAAAACTCGTCACTCAGACGAAATGTGGCATCACTGAACAGACCGCTGGGATTTTTGCTGCAGTAGTGATTGATGTTCAGTTCTATCGTACCGCTGGAAATGGTCGAAACCTGCTGATTTTGCAACGCATAGTTGTGCCCGGTCAGCACGCCACGCGCCCAGAGGATATAGCTTTTACGTAAATCAGAATCATCCTTGGACCTGTTCCAGGCAGCACAAGTCATGTCGTCAAAGCCAAGGACATTGAGCGCTGCGGCCCCCGAGGTTCCGGCAGTCAGGGCACAACAGAGCGCTACAGCAACGGGTGAAACATGGCGCAATTGCATCAGACTTTCTTTCGTATTTTGGAAACTTGGGCCGAATGGCTTTCGCTCCGATTATCCCACCTGCGCCACTCAACAGAAAACCTGCTGTTTAAATAGTCGACCGGCCTTGTCCGCAGAGGGCTAAATCGGCGAAAATTCAGGGTTATACGCCTTTACAGGCGACCCATTAGTTTCCAAGGAACTCTCATGTCCAACGCCGAACAGCAAATCCCGGTCCAGCAAGACGAAAACCAGCTTATCGCCGAGCGTCGTGCCAAGCTCGCCGAGTGGCGCAAAACCGGGAAAGCGTTCCCCAACGATTTCCAGCGTGAAAACACCGCTGCCAAATTGCTCGAAATCTACGGTGACAAGACCAGCGAAGAGCTGGAAGCGATGCCGGTCGAAGTCAAGGTCGCCGGCCGCATGATGCTCAAGCGCGTCATGGGCAAGGCCTCGTTTGCCACGGTGCAAGATCTCTCCGGCCGCATTCAGCTTTACGTTGCGCGTGACCGCGTCGGCGAGGATGTCTATGCCGATTTCAAACATTGGGATCTGGGCGACATTATCGGCGTGGTTGGCACCCTGATGCGCACAAAAACCGGCGAACTGAGCATTCAAGCCGCTGAAATCCGCCTGCTGACCAAGTCGCTGCGTCCGCTGCCGGACAAGTTCCACGGTCTCGCCGATCAGGAAATGAAGTATCGCCAGCGTTATGTCGACCTGATCATGAACGAGGAAACCCGCTTCACCTTCCTCGCCCGCAGCCGCATCGTTGCCTCGATCCGCAATTACATGAACGGCCACGGCTTCCTCGAAGTCGAAACGCCGATGATGCACCCGATTCCCGGCGGCGCCGCCGCCAAGCCTTTCGTCACCCATCACAACGCGCTCGACATGCAGCAGTTCCTGCGCATCGCGCCAGAGCTTTACCTCAAGCGGCTGGTCGTCGGCGGTTTCGAGAAAGTGTTTGAAATCAATCGTAACTTCCGCAACGAAGGTTTGAGCCCACGCCACAACCCCGAATTCACCATGATGGAGTTCTACGAGGCCTACGCGAACTACCATACGCTGATGGACTTTACCGAAGGCCTGCTACGCCACGCTGCGCGTGAAGCGCTGGGCAAGGAAGTCTTCCAGTATCAGGGCCGTGAGCTTGACCTGTCCAAGCCGTTCCATCGTCTGACCATCTGTCAGGCCATCCAGCGTGAGCAACCCGGCTTTACCGATATCCAGCTGGCTGATGCCGAGTTCCTCAAGACCAAGATCAACGCCTTTGGCGAAAAGGTCAAGCCAGGCGGCCTCGGCAGCCTGCAACTGCAACTGTTCGAAGCCTGCGCTGAAGCTCACTGCTGGGAACCGACCTTCATTATCGATTACCCGGTGGAAGTCAGCCCGCTGGCCCGTGCCTCCAACAGTAACCCCGAAATCACCGAGCGTTTCGAGCTGTTCATCGTTGGCCGCGAGATTGCCAACGGCTTCTCTGAGCTGAACGATGCCGAAGACCAGGCCGCGCGCTTCCAGGAACAGATGAAAGCCAAGGATGCCGGCGACGAGGAAGCGATGTATTACGACGCCGACTTTATCCGCGCGCTGGAATACGGCCTGCCACCGACCGGTGGCTGCGGCATCGGTATTGATCGCCTGATCATGCTGCTGACCGATGCGGCGGCGATTCGTGATGTCATCCTCTTCCCGTCGATGCGTCCTGAGTGATACCTCAAGTCATTTACTCATTGGCCACAAAACAATGCAGATAAGCCAGTTGCAGGTTGCCACCGACAACGTTCAGGATCGTCTGCTCCTGCGCGTTGCCACGCCGGATAACGAGGAATATCGCATCTTCTTCACCCGGCGTTTTCTGCGTGAGCTGTGGCCGCATTTCACCACCATGCTTACCGGACACCTTGGGCAGCGCCCGGCCCTGACACCTGAGCCGGATGCTGCGACGGCTTCTCCGCACACCTTTGAGCAGCAGTTTCGGGATAACAATCCCAGTTACCCGCTGGGCAGCAAGCCACTGCTGGCCAGCGAAGCAACGCTGGAACCCTCTGGCGACGGCCTTGCCCGCCTGATTCTGCGCGAAGGTCGCGAACGCAGCTTTGAACTGAGTCTCACTGCCGAGATGCTGCAAGCCCTGTGTGCCATGCTGCGTGCCGCCAGCGAACAGGCACATTGGGAGATCGCACTCGAATATCAAGGCGCCCCAGGGCCAATGATCATAAGCCACGCTCCGGGCAAACCCCTGCTGCATTAGTGGAAAAACTCGAACCGGCCCGTCTCCAATTCAACACCGTTGGCGAGCCCTACTCCCCCATCTTTGACGACGTTTACCACTCCGCTTATGGCGGCCCGGCGCAGTCGCGCCATGTCTTTCTGAGCGGCAATGAGCTCCCGCAACGCTGGCAGGGCAAGCAGCGCTTCGTCATTCTCGAAACCGGTTTTGGCTTCGGGCTGAATTTTCTGGCAGCCTGGCAGGCGTGGCGTGATGATCCAGCGCACTGCCAGCGACTACACTTTATCTCGTTTGAAAAACACCCGTTTTCAGCCAGTGATCTCCTTATCGCGCACGCGCGCTGGCCAGAGTTTGACGAAATCTCGGCGCAGCTTCTCGAACACTGGCCGGCGCTGACACCCGGCATCCATCGCCTGTATCTCAATCAGGGGCAGCTCATCCTGACCCTGATTTTTGGCGATGCCGCCAGCCAATTACGTGCGGTCAACGCCGCCGTGGATGCTTTTTTTCTCGATGGTTTCTCACCTGCCAAGAATCCGGAACTGTGGTCACCGTATTTTTGCAAAGGTCTGACTCGCCTTGCTGCGCCGGGCGCCACGCTGGCAACGTGGACGGTTGCCGGCCAGGTCCGTGCAGCGCTGAGCGCCGCTGAATTTGAGGTAAAAAAAGTTCAGGGCTTTACCGGCAAACGCCAGATGCTGGTCGGGCACTTTCGTTCGCGGCGACCAGACCGTCACCCGGCGCCTGAAGAGCGCCGTGCCATCGTCATCGGCGCCGGCCTCGCCGGCTCTACAACGGCACATCGTCTGGCGGCGGCCGGCTGGCAGGTGACGGTACTGGAACAGACCCCGGCACCCGCCATGGGGGCTTCGGGCAACATTGCCGGCATGCTGCGCCCACTGCCCAGCGCCGACGACAACCGCCTTTCCCGCCTGACCCGCGCCGGTTTTCTCGCCACGCGAAAATTGCTCGACACCTTGCCAGGCGTCCGCTGCTCATCCTGTGGCGTGCTGCATCTGGCGCGCGAAAGCGAACATGAAGCGCAGCAGCGACGGACCGCTGACACCCTGGGTTTCCCGCCCGAGGTCATGCAGTTTGTTGATCGTCAGGCGGCATCGGACAAACTGAACTGGCCGGTGGAGCATGGCGGCTGGTGGTTTCCCGAAGGCGGCTGGGTGCAACCCGCATCATTCTGCCACAGCCTGCTTGAGTCCTTCCCCAAGCACATAACCGTACACTGCAATGTTGCGGTCGACCGCCTAAAACACTCGGAAAATTCCTGGCAGGCAATTGCTGCTGACGGCCAGACACTGGCTGAAGCGCCGGTCCTCATTATGGCCAGCGGCGTCGCGGCCCCGCGCTTTGCCCAATTCAACTGGTTGCCGCAGGTTTCGGCGCGCGGTCAGGTCAGTCACTTGCCCGTGGGCGAAACCCCGGCACTCGATATCGTCGTCTGCAAACTCGGTTACGCCACTCCGGCGGTGGACGGCTACCAACTGGCCGGCGCCACCCTCGCCTATGAAGACGACGGCGCCGATGAGCGAGTCGCGGATCACCGCGAAAATCTGGCCAAGCTGAATCTCATCCTCCCCGGCTTCGCCAAAACCATCGTTCCAGAATCATTAAGCGGCCGCGTCGGCTTCCGCCCGATGTCGCCGGATCGCCTGCCTATCGTCGGCCGCGTGCCCTTCGCCATTCAGGCCGACAACAACACCCGCCTGCATGAAATCCCGCGTCAACCAGGCCTCTGGTGCGTACAAGGCTTTGGTGCCCGTGGCATTGTGTGGTCGGCACTGATGGCTGACCTGCTCGTCAGCCAGCTCGAGGGCGACCCCTTGCCCCTGGAAAACGATCTGGTCGACGCCGTCGACCCCGGCCGCTTCATGGTCAAGGGGGCACGCCGAGCCACTGTCGAAGCTGATGCTTCGTAAGCTCGTGCCGAGAGGCCGCTTCAGACCACCGCCGGCATAAGCCTGCTGCCGGGCCACCCGCGCTACCCGTGGCCCTGCTAAACTCTTTCTTTTTTCCGACAAAAAAGAGAGACACGCATGAAGATCGAAACCCTTGCCGTGCATGGCGGCTACAGCCCGGACCCGACGACCAAGGCGGTCGCCGTGCCGATTTACCAGACCACCTCTTACGCTTTCGACAGCACCCAGCACGGTGCCGACCTCTTCGATCTAAAGGTGGCCGGCAACATCTACACACGCATCATGAATCCGACCCAAGACGTGCTGGAAAAGCGCGTGGCGGCGATGGAAGGCGGCATTGCGGCATTGGCCATGGCCTCCGGCATGGCGGCGATCACTGCGGCAATCCAGACGATTGCCGAGTCTGGCGACAACATCATTTCGTCGAGCACTCTCTACGGCGGCACCTTTAATCTTTTCGCGCACACCCTGCCGCAGTACGGCATCGATGTGCGCTTCGCCGACTTCAATGACCCGGCCGCCTTCGAAAAACTGATCGACAGCAAGACCAAGGCAGTCTTCTGCGAATCCGTCGGCAACCCGCTGGGTAACGTCACCGACTTCGAGAAACTCGCTGAAATCGCCCACAAGCATGGCGTGCCGGTCATCGTCGACAACACCGTGCCTTCACCCTATCTCTGCCGCCCCTTCGAACATGGTGCCGACATCGTCGTGCATGCCCTGACCAAATATCTCGGCGGCCACGGCAACAGCCTCGGTGGCATCATCGTCGATAGCGGCAAGTTCCCCTGGGCCGAACACAAGACCAAGTTCAAGCGCCTCAATGAGCCGGATGTCTCCTATCACGGCGTCGTTTACACGGAAGCGCTCGGCCCCGCCGCCTACATCGGCCGCGCCCGCGTCGTGCCGCTGCGCAACATGGGCGCCGCGATCAGCCCATTCAACGCCTTCCTCATCCTGCAAGGCATAGAAACGCTGGCCCTGCGCATGGACCGCATCTGTGAAAACACTTTGAAGATCGCCAATTTCCTGAAGGGTCATGCCAAGGTGAGCTGGGTCAATTACGCCGGCTTGCCGGAGCACAAAGACCACGCGCTGGTTCAGAAGTACATGGGCGGCCGTGCTTCCGGCATCCTCAATTTTGGGGTCAAGGGCGGTAGCATCGGCGGCGGCAAATTCCAGGATGCCCTGCAATTGGTCACTCGTCTGGTCAATATCGGCGACTGCAAGACACTGGCCTGCCACCCGGCGTCAACCACCCACCGTCAGTTGTCACCGGCCGAAATGGCGAAAGCCGGCGTTTCCGAAGACATGATTCGTCTGTCGGTCGGCATCGAGCACATCGACGATCTGATTGCCGATCTTGATCAGGCTCTGAACGCTGCCTGATTCTGCATTGAGCCACAGTAAAAACCCGGCAAGCAGCCGGGTTTTTTATGCAAATTCAGGCAATTTTCAACCGTTGACCGAAGCATCCTCCGCTGGCGAAAGCGGTTGCGGAATACTCATGACGTAGAGCACGACAGCGCAGAAACCGAAAAACGCCACCGTCGTCAATATGCTTGGTGTCCAGGTATCGGATATCCCCGGGGCATTCATTGACCAAAAAAATGCGCCCAGTACAGGCAGCATCATGACGGCACAAAATATGGCGGCAACGAAGGCAAATTTCTGCCCAAAATGGCGTGGCTTTCTCATTCAACTTCCTCAACTTTGAGCCAGATTGAACGCTGGTCTCTGATGTCGCTGGTGGACAGACTGAGAGTACCACTTTGCCGATTGTCCGACTGCCTTCCTGTGCCACCGAGTTCTATCCACTCGCCAAGACGACCTGAAACCGTCGTGGTCAGACGCTGCGTATTGACACTGCCGCGCCCCTGGTAACCCGGTGTATCGGCATGCTGGCTGATCTCCAGGGTCACACGATCACCATTCAGGCGTGGCACAGCATAAAAACCCTGCCCGATATCCTGATAGGCCGTTGTCTCATTGATGATGGCACCACCGGGGCCAATGATTATTTGCCGCATGGGCACCGGCAAGGAGCGCCCCACCTGAATGAAGGCCTGGCTGCCCTCCAGAGTGCGTACCATTTGCCCGGCGCTTTCACGACGTCCGCTACGGCTGTCCCAGACCGTTGCCTCGCCCCGTAGCCGATTCGTGCTGCCGAGCACTACCTGGCCGCTGGCTTCGGCACCGCGTTGGCTGTTCTCAGCCTCACGACTCTGGCTGACCCGAATGATCAACTGCCGCGTCGGTGTATCAATCGCCGCCAACGCCCGTTTGATTTCGCCGCGATTGCGCGGCGAAGCCTTCAAAAAGAGCTGATTATTCATTCCTGAAAGTGTTCCGCCCGGTTCCAGCAAGGGGCGCAGAACAGGCAGTACCTGGTCGACCGTTTTGCCCTTAAGCTCGATGACTTCCAGCTCTTGCGCCCCCAGCAAACCAATCCACAAGGCAAATAGCGCGGTCAACAGCGTTTTAAGGGCAGATTTCATCCAGCCCTCGTCAAGCAGCAGCTATGTGTGGCAAGGCGAGGTATTCCTTGGAGTTCATTTCGGTCATGCGACTCACCGTGCGGGCAAACTCGCTGGCTTGCGTGCCTTCCGTATAAAGCGCTTCCGGGGCGCAATCTGCGGTGGCGATAAGTTTGACCTTGTGGTCATAAAAAACGTCGATCAACCAGGTAAAGCGCCGAGCCTCCGAGGCCTGATGCTGAGTCATTTTTGGCACATGGGAGAGCATTACCGTGTGATAGGCACGGGCGATCTCCAGGTAATCATTCTGCGAGCGCGGGCCGCCACACAAAGTTCTGAAATCGAACCAGATCACCCCGTGACCACGGCGCAAGGTGGGAATTTCACGGCCCAGCACTTCGATCTTGCCGCCCTTCTTACCCTCCTCGCCAGCCACCATGCGGAAGTAGTCGAGCATTTTTTTCTCGGCAGCCTCGTCAGCCGGGTAGTGATAAATCTCGACCTGCTCCAGCGCGCGCAATCGGTAATCGACGCCCGCCTCAACCTCAAAGACATCCAGTTGCTTGTTAAGCAAGGCTATCGTCGGCAAAAAACTGTCACGATGCAGGCCATTGGGGTAGAGACGATCCGGTGGATAGTTCGAGGTCATGACGAGAATCACCCCCTTGGCGAACAGCCCGTCGAGCAGACGACCCAGGATCATCGCATCGGCGATATCGGAGACATGAAACTCGTCAAAGCACAGCAGGCGAACATCCTTGGCAATTTGCTCTGCCACTTTAAGGATGGAATCTTGCTCACCTTTGTACTTGTCCAGATCGCGATGGATCTGCTGCATGAAGGCATGAAAGTGAATACGTTTCTTGCGCCGATACGGGATCGAATCGTAGAAACAGTCCATCAAAAAACTTTTCCCACGTCCGACGCCCCCCCAGAAATACACTCCCTTGGGTGGTTTGGGCGGAACCAGCAGGCGTTTGAAGGTGTTGTTGCGATTCACCTTGAAGGCCAGCAAACTGGAATATAGCGATTGCAATGCGCTCGCTGCCGTCATTTGTGCGGCATCGGCGAAGTAACCCCGGGTCGCGAGCAGCGCCTCGTAGGCTTCAATCATCCCCAGGGCGGAGACTTGTAATTTTCTGTGTGGCATGGCGTGGAATGATAGCAGGCGACGACACGTGTTGCGGTCGACGCGATCTATTGGCTGAAAATTTGACTACTGCAAAGCGACAAATTCGCCATTACGAATGACAGTGATATGGGGAACACGGCTGCTATCACCGAAACGATCGAAGGTAATCGGCCCCTCGGCGCCGGGAAACGGTCCATTCCCCAACAAAATCTCGCCCAGACTCTGTTTTTCTCGACGGAGCAACATGGCATGCAGAATTACACTGGCAGCATCATAACCAGCCACACCAGCAAAACCTGGATCACGGTGAAACCGGCTTCGATAAATAGTGCGCAGAGTCTGCATGCGGGGAGCTTCACTCTGCCGATCTGTGTAGTTGTGGAGAACCATCCCCTCAACCGCCTTGCCACCGTACTCAATCAGACGTTCGGTGGCCGCCCACTGAGCGGCAAACATTCCTGCTTTCTGATCACGTTCCCGAATTTTTTCTGCCAATTTAGCCGCATCAGCCGCCCCGGTAATCATCACGATCGCATCAGGCACAGACTCCAGCGCCTTGTCGACAATCTCGCCGAGTTTGGCTTCCGGTGTCGACAAGAACGGAACCGGTACGACATTGCCACCCAATTCCTGAAAAGGAACCGTGAAATCCTCCAGCCAACTCTCGGTATAGGCACGATTTTTCATATCGTAGATAGCTGCCACTCGCCGAAAGCCGCTACTGTCGTAATGGAAGCTGGCACTTAACCCGGCATCGTCGCGCGTACTCGACATGATCAGGAAGAAGTTATCCGCCAAACCAAAAAACTTGCGCGCAGTCACTGTCGGAGCAACGAGCACCATGCCGGCCTTTTCGCTAATCGGCATGATCGCCTCAGCCATCGCACTGGTCATCGGCCCAACAATGGCCTCAACGCGCAAAGCAATCAATTCCTCTACAGCAGCAATTGCCTTTTCAGGAGATTGCTCATCGTCGCGCACAACCAGCTCAACCTTGCGCCCGCCAATGCCGCCCGCCTGATTGATTTCTTCAATCGCAATCTGTGCGCCATTGCGTCCAGCTTCTCCGAGGTCAGCAACACGCCCGCTGAGACCGCCAATAAAACCAAGGCGAATCGGCTCCTGCGGCCCGCAAGCCACAAGAAAAAACAATGAAACAAAAAGCATCGCCCTGAAGGCATTCATAACTTCAGCCTAAGGTCAAAAACACTCTGATCAAAGCAATACATCAAAACTTTTAGCGGCTGGCCTACCACGTTATTTTCGCTCTACGCCAGTAGTAGTATGAGCGCAATACAGACGTAAAAAAAGAGCCCGCAATGGACTCTTTTTCTTTCTGGCCACCTATGCAGCCAAATTGCCTGATCAGAAGTTCAGCGTGCGCTTTTCGCAGGCCAAAGCAGCTTCATGCACGGTCTCCGACAGCGTCGGATGCGCATGACAGATGCGTGCCAGGTCTTCGGAAGCGCCACCAAATTCCATCGCCACAACGGCTTCGGAAATCAGTTCTGAAGCATTGGCGCCAATGATGTGCACGCCGAGGATACGGTCGGTTTGCTTACAGGCCAGCATTTTGACAAAACCTGAGGTATCGCCCATGCCCAACGCACGACCGTTGGCCAGGAAAGGAACCTTGCCAACCTTGTAGGCCACGCCATCGGCCTTGAGCTGCTGCTCGGTCTTACCCACCCAGGCGATTTCCGGCGAGGTGTAGATGACCCAAGGAATAGTGTCGAAATTGCAGTGACCCGCCTGGCCAGCCATCAATTCGGCAACCATGACACCTTCTTCATGCGCCTTGTGCGCCAGCATCGGGCCACGGACAACGTCACCGATTGCCCAGACACCCGGCAGATTGGTTTTACAGTGACCATCGACATCGATCATGCCACGCGCATCAAGCTTCAGGCCAACGCCTTCGGCGTTCAGGCCATCCGTGTTCGGCACACGGCCGATGGAAACGATCAGGCGGTCGGCATCCAACTTCTGTTCCTTGCCATCCTTGTCGGTATAGGCGATGGAAACCGATTTTTTGGTCGCCTTGATGTCGCCAATCTTGACACCCATCTGAATGTTCAGACCCTGCTTGGTGAACAACTTGTAGGCTTCCTTGGCCATATCGACATCGGCAGCTGCCAAGAAATCCGGCATCGCTTCAAGGACGGTGACTTCGGAACCGACACGACGCCAGACCGAACCCATTTCCAGACCGATGACGCCAGCACCAATGATCGCCAACTTCTTCGGCACGGATTCCTGATTCAGCGCACCTTCGTTGTCCATGACAATTTTCTGGTCGACCGGCAGGTTCGGCAGGTGACGGGCCTTGGAGCCGGTTGCAATGATGACTTGCTTGGCCAGCACTTCGTCAGCACCGACCTTGACCTTCCAGAATTCGCCTTCTTTGCCAACGAAAGAACCGTGGCCAGCCAGGAAGGTAACCTTGTTCTTCTTCAGCAGCATCTTGATGCCGGAGGTCAGTTGATTGACCACGCCGTCCTTGCGCGCCTTCATCACCGGCACGTCGATGGTGGCCTTGCCAACCTTGATGCCCTGTGCTTCAAAGCTGTGACCCGCTTCCTCAAACAGGTGCGAGGTGTGCAGCAGTGCCTTGGACGGAATACAGCCAACGTTCAGGCAGGTACCGCCGAGACGAGGCTCACCCTTCGGGTCAGCATACGGATTGGATTCGGCACAAGCCGCGGTGAAACCCAGTTGGGAAGCGCGGATGGCCGCGATATAACCGCCAGGACCACCACCGATAACGAGCACGTCAAATTGCTGGGACATGTGTAAACCTTTCAGATTTCAGATGTGCAAAAGCGCCAGCGCCCTTTGCGGGACACTGGCGCCGGACAAACGTCGCTTAGACGCCGAGCAGCAGGCGTGAAGGATCTTCCAGCGCTTCCTTCATGGTCACCAGACCGAGGACGGCTTCGCGGCCGTCGATGATGCGGTGATCGTAGGACATGGCCAGATAGTTCATCGGACGCACAACGACTTGACCGTTTTCAACCATCGCGCGGTCCTTGGTGGCATGAATGCCGAGGATTGCAGATTGCGGCGGGTTGATGATCGGGGTCGACATCATGGAACCGAAGATGCCGCCATTGGAGATGGAGAAGGTACCACCCGTCAGATCTTCGATGGTCAGCTTGCCATCCTTGGCTTTGGAGCCAAACTCGGCAATCTTCTTCTCGATCTCGGCGATGCTCATCTGGTCCGCATTGCGGATGATCGGGACAACCAGACCACGCGGCGAACCGACAGCGATACCGATGTCGATGAAGCCGTGATAGACAATGTCGTTGCCATCAACCGAAGCGTTCAGCACCGGGAATTTCTGCAGGGCAGCACAGGCGGCCTTGACGAAGAAACCCATGAAGCCAAGACGAACGCCATGCGCCTTCTCGAACTTCTCGCCGTACTGCTTGCGCAGCGCCATCATCGGGCCCATGTTCACTTCATTGAACGTGGTCAGAATGGCATTGGTTTGCTGCGATTGCAGCAAACGCTCGGCAATACGAGCACGCAGACGCGACATCGGGACACGCTGTTCGGCACGATCACCCAAAGGAATCGTCACTGCCGGGGTCGGCATGGCAGCCTTGGCGGCGGCAGGTGCAGCAACCGGGCCAGACTTCGGCTGAGCGGCAACGGCATCCTCTTTGGTGACACGACCACCACGACCAGAACCAGCGACATCAGCGGCAGCAACACCCTTTTCGTCAAGAATCTTGCGTGCAGACGGACTTGCCGTACCAGCCGGCGCAGCAGCGGCCGAGGCCGGAGCGGCAGCAGGTGCCGCAGCTTTCGGTGCATCTGCTGCCGGTGCAGCGGCACCCGCCTTGGCTTCGGTGTCGATGCGGGCGATCAGTTCGCCAGACACCACAGTATCACCATCGGCCTTGACGATTTCGACCAGCACGCCGGCACCCGGCGACGGGACTTCCAGAACTACTTTGTCGGTTTCGATATCAACCAGGATTTCGTCGCGTGCAACGGAATCGCCGATTTTCTTTTTCCAGGTAGCGAGCGTGCCTTCGGCAACGGACTCGGAGAGCTGGGGAACTTGGACTTCGATAATGCTCATAGTGACTCCACTCTGCTGTAGTTATTAGTACTCGATCTTGCCCAAAGCGGACTCAACCAGTGCTTTTTGTTGCTCGTTGTGCTTGGCCAAATAGCCAACTGCTGGCGAAGAGGATGCTGGACGTGAGACCAGCAGCATCTTCTGCTTGCCACTGATCTGGCTGTCCAGATGGTGGCGCGAAGCGATCCAGTACCATGCTCCCTGGTTGCGCGGCTCTTCCTGACACCAGACGATTTCACTCGCCTTCGGATACTTGGCCAGTTCCTTCTCGAGATGATCCTTCGGGAAGGGATAGAGCTGCTCAACGCGAACAATGGCAATATTGGCGATTTTCTTCTCGCGACGAGCAGCCAGCAGGTCGTAATAAACCTTGCCGGAACACAAGACAACACGGGTAACTTTCTTGGCATCGATCTTGTCGATTTCGCCGATGACGGTCTGAAATTGACCGTTGGCCAGTTCGTCTAGAGAACAGGCTGCATCCTTGTGACGCAACAATGACTTCGGCGTCATGACGATCAGCGGCTTGCGCTGCATGCGAACACCCTGACGACGCAACATGTGGAAGACCTGTGCGGCATTGGATGGCACACAGACCTCCATGTTCATCTCGGCACAAGCCTGCATGTAGCGTTCAAGGCGGGCAGACGAATGCTCTGGGCCTTGACCTTCGTAGCCATGCGGCAACAGCATGACCAGACCACAGGCACGGCCCCACTTGGCTTCACCGGAAGCAATGAACTGGTCGATCACAACCTGAGCACCGTTGGCGAAATCGCCGAACTGTCCCTCCCAGATCACCATATCGTAAGGGTTGGCAGAAGCGTAACCGTAGTCAAAGGCAAGAACGGCCTCTTCAGATAGCACCGAGTCGTAACACTGGAAGCCAGCCTGCTTTTCCTGAAGGTTCTTCAGCGGATGATAAGTGCCCTCATCCCAGCTACCACGATTCTGATCGTGGAATGCAGCATGACGGTGGAAGAAGGTACCACGCCCAACGTCCTCACCAGAGATACGCACGCCGTAGCCTGAAACCAGTAGTGATGCATAGGCCAGATTTTCAGCCATACCCCAGTCAACTGGCAGCTTGCCTTCGCCCATCGCCGCACGATCTTCAGCGATTTTTTTGACGCGAGAATGCAGAGCGAAGCCTTCCGGGAAAGTCGTCAGGCGCTGTGCCAACCGTTGCAGTTCCTTGAGCGGCACCGTGGTGTCACAATTTTCGATGTAACCCTTGGTCAGGAACGGTGTCCAATCGATGGTGTTCGGATGCTTGTAGCCGGCAAGAACCGGGTTATACAGCAATTCGCCCTTATCCAAATGCTCGCGGTATTCGGCAATCATCCGGTCCGGGCCATCTGCCGGCAATACACCTTCGGCAACCAACTTGTCGCCATACACCTTACGTGTCCCCGGATGCTGGGCAATTTTCTTGTACATGAGCGGCTGGGTGACCATAGGCTCGTCCTGCTCGTTGTGACCAAGTTTGCGGAAGCAAACGATATCGACCACAACATCCTTCTTGAATTCCTGACGGAAATCGATCGCCAACTGGGTAACTAGCGCCACCGCTTCCGGATCATCACCATTAACGTGGAAGATCGGTGCATCGGCCATCTTGAAGATGTCGGTACAGTAATGACCAGAGCGATAATCGCGCATGTCACTGGTGGTGAAACCGATCTGGTTGTTCACCACGATATGCAGCGTACCGCCCGTACCGTAGCCACGGGTCTGGGCAAAGTTGAGCATTTCCTGATTCACACCCTGGCCAGCGACGGCGGAGTCACCGTGAATAACCACCGGCAACACCTTGGACTTGCCTTCATCACCACGACGTACCTGACGGGCATAAACCGAGCCTTCGACAACCGGGTTAACGATTTCAAGGTGCGATGGATTAAAGGCCAGGGTTAGGTGGCATGGGCCGCCCGGGGTGGACACGTCAGACGAGAAGCCCATGTGGTACTTGACGTCACCAGCAGAGAGGTCGCTCTTCTTCTTGCCTTCAAATTCGGCAAAAAGCATGGACGGCGCTTTGCCCAGCGTATTAACCAACACGTTCAGACGGCCACGGTGGGCCATGCCGATGACGACCTCGTCAACGCCTTGAGCACCAGCGACACGGATCGCCTCATCCATGGAAACGATAAGTGACTCGCCGCCTTCGAGGGAGAAACGCTTCTGACCTACATAACGCGTATGCAGGTAACGTTCCAGCGTCTCTGCTGCGGTCAACCGCTCCAGCAGACGCTTTTTCTGCTCAGTCGTGTAGGTCGGACGTGAACGAATGGTCTCCAAGCGTTCCTGCAACCAACCCTTCTCAGCGTACTCAGCCATATACATATACTCGACACCAACTGACCCGCAATAGGTCTGTTTCAGTGTTTCGAGAATATCGCCAAGCTTTGCAGTTTCTGGCAGCCCCTTGAGCGACCCAACGCTAAACGATTGATTCAGATCAGCATCAGCAAAACCGTAGAACGACAGTTCCAGTTCATCAATTTTGGGACGTGGCAGACGCTTGAGCGGATCAAGATCAGCCCAGCGGGTGCCCATAGCGCGGTAGGCAGTGACCAATTGGCCGACCGCAGATTGTTTCTTGTTGTCGCCAGCCGGCGCCGTAGCGACCTGACGGAAACCACCATCTTTACCAAGTTCGGCAAAAGCCGCGACAACCGGCGCATGGGCCACGTCACGTGCGACATAACCGGGCATCTGGGCCAGGCGATCAAAATAGTCGCGCCATTCATCAGGCACGGCCGTCGGATTGTTCAGATAATTTTCGTACAGCTCTTCAACGAACGGCGCATTGCCGCCGAAAAACATGGTGCTGTCGAAAAGATTATTCATCGTAGTCATAGGCATCCCCTTGAGGGTATTTTCATTCTCATTGGCTGCGTACCGCAGTGCAGCAAAAAAACCTTGTAAAAAAAGGCGGCCTCAAGGCCGCCTGTTTTTCAACAATTAGCCGCGTTGAGCCAGCGGAACGACATCGCGCTTGGCGGCGCCGATGTAG
>ERZ724516.512-NODE-512-length-24254-cov-5.881607_pt1 | contig 24254 bp, 27 predicted proteins | sample MGYA00376049_ERZ724516 | MGnify/ENA primary metagenome ERZ724516 (study PRJEB28724, sample SAMN07190886) | activated sludge metagenome | isolation source: activated sludge of sewage treatment plant in Hong Hong | place: USA: Christiansburg, Virginia | collected... | reverse complement strand
TTGTCAGTCCGGGCGGCGCGGCAACAGTCGGAAAGCGACTGCCCGATGGCGAAATGACTTTCGCCATCCCTGTTTTTGTTCATCCGCCCAATGAGTTCACCATGCTTTGGGTTGGGCATCCGATCCCAAAAAACGCGCACCGCCGCAGACGCGGGGTGCCGGAGTGCGACAGACTTTGCTGCGCCCGGTTGTGCAATGGCGCACCGTCCCCGACGCTGGCGGGCAGACTGCCATAAACGACGGCGGCTCACCGACAAGCCGTCCACCATGCCGAGACCTAACCACGCCGCGATCGATCAAGCCCGCGCCAATGCGCAAGGAGCGTTCATCCTTGGTAATTCGGAACTGCCCTTGACGATGAATGGGTGCGTGCCGGCGGCGCTTCTGTGCAGGGATGCCGGAGCCATGCTGCCTTTCGGTGAGGATCACACCCAACGGCGGCCTTGGCTTGTCGTGAATCCTGGCGAGGCAACGGCTACGCCTCGGGCTTCATGGCTGCAACCGTCCGGCTCAACAAATTTCCCCGGCACTGCGTGCCTTCCTCGCGAAACAAATTTCTTGTTCCTCCCGGTCCTCCACTGCGTTGCGGCCGCTGCGCGATGCAACCCGCCCGTACCTCGCCCTTCGGATCACCGACAAGGCCGCGATGGGCGCGACCTTGCACCACCAAAAGGAGATTCATCATGGCAAACATCGGCACCTTCACCGCACAGAACGACAGCTTCACCGGCACGGTTCGCACCCTGACGCTCAACGTCAAGGTCAAATTCATTCCGAACGCCAAGGAGAGCGAGAACGCCCCGGACTACCGCATCGTCGCCGGCAACTTCGAGATCGGCGCGGCGTGGAAGAAAATCAGCAAGGCAGAGCGGCCCTACCTGTCGGCAACCCTGGATGATCCGTCGTTCCCGGCGACCATCTACGCCCGCCTGGTCGAAGGCGAGGACGGCGCGCACAACCTGATCTGGTCGCGCAGCAAGGGCGACTGATCGTCGCCCTCGGCGCCCCGCCCAAGCGGCGGGGCGCTTTCGAGTTCAGCGTCCGCGTTGGACGCATTTCCGTAAAAGCGCCATTACGGCTTCGTGCATCGGCGGCAAGCCGCTTTCACGAATTTACGTTTCCGTGGAACGCAGTCAATGCGCGGAGCCGGCTTCGTGCATCCGTTGTTTTACAGGGAAGCGGTTTCGCTATTTTCAGGGATCGGGAAACTCCGTGCGTCCACCGGCTGATGCCGGGGCGCGCTGTCGTGCTGCGCATCGAGCCACCCTTGGCGTCTCGCCCCTTCGGCTTCCATCACTGACGCCTGCGCGCTTCGCTTGCTAAAGCGGGCAACGATGGGGCTGGCTTGCTGTTCCCTTCACTTTATCACGGCGTTCTCGCCGTCAAGGTCTGCGCGTGCCTTGCACGCTGGCGTCCTGCGGCCGTCTGCGAGCCCTGACGGCTGCGCTGCGCCGTGCATGTCCCGGTCTCGGGCAATCCCGCCCTGAATCCTTCCAAGGAGAAGACCATGACGAAGCTCATCACCGACGAACAACGCGCACAACTTCTGGCCAACGGCCGGCAGTCCCTCGACAACGACGACTTCGACCCACCGCCCGTGGTCAAGCTGTTCACGCCTGACGCGAGTGCGACCTGGCTGCTCACCGAGATTGACCCGAACGACCACGACCATGCCTTCGGGCTCTGTGACCTGGGACAGGGTTTTCCGGAGCTGGGCTATGTAAGCCTGGCAGAGCTGCAATCCGTGCGTGGCCGTCTCGGCCTTGCGGTCGAGCGGGATCTGCACTTCATTGCGACGAAGTCGATCAGCGCCTATGCGCGTGAAGCGCGGCTCGCGGAGCGCATCGTGGCGTAGCCGTCACGCGGGCGCTGCCGCTGGGCAGCGCCCATAACCCGCCTATTTTTCCTTCTGGGCCTGGATGGCGGCCAGCTCGCGCTGCACGCGCTCGATGACTGCACCCACCCCCTTGCTGTCGCCGCCATAGGCCAGCGTCAGCAGTGTGAGCGGATGCACGTCCATGACCTCGCACAGCTCGGCGACCTTGCTCAAGGTCGGGCTTTTCAGGCCACGTTCGAGCGAACTCATGTACGTGCGGCTCGACACGTCCGAGAAAGCTTCCTGGCTGAGGCCACGGGCTTTTCTGACTGTCTTGAGCGCCGCAGGGAATGAGTTCTTCGATGTCATCAAATCGTTTCATGCAAAACGACGATGACACCTGATCGCGCCCTATAGGACTACAATCTATAGTGTTCATTTATAGCCTTCCCTGCTTGAACTTGTTGCGGGCGTGTCTATGCTGAAAACCGCTTTTACTGAAATCATAGGTTCCGTACCTACGCATTCGTCGATTCGTACATCCACGGATTCGGTGGAATTCGCTTTGGCGATTTGGCGCAGAAACACACTTCTACAGTCAAGCTTTGACGCATCGGCACGTTTGCGCAAAACTAATGCTCCGTTGATCGTGACCCCTTGCGCGCAGCGACCATGAAACCACTCATCACCGACGATCACCGCGTCCAACTGCTGGACAACGGCGCCGCCGCCGCGCGCGGCGAGAAGCGCGACCCACTGCCGGTCGTCAAACTGTTCACCCTGGACGCGCACGCGACCTGGCTGTTGACCGAACTCGATCCAGACGATGGCGATACCGCTTTCGGCCTGCTCGACCTCGGCATGGGCATGCCGGAACTCGGCCATGTGCGGCTCTCCGTTCTGGAAAGCATTCGCGGGCCACGGAACCTGGCCGTTGCACGCGATCTGCATTTCACGCCACAGCGGCGACTGTCTGAGTACGTCCGGCTGGCGCGAACCGATGGATCAATCAGCGATTGATCGATTCCTGTTGGCCTGCTGGTGGCAGGCCACTCCATGCGATGCCACAAAGGCTCGCATTGCGTCTTCTTGGGTCTGAGTCCAGACATTGTTTATATTGATCGTTACTCAGTCCTGCAGCGGCGCAACGCGGTCGCAAATAGTGCGAATGTCCGGCCCGTTGTTGGCCACCTTGCCGACGCAGACTGATGATGGAACTTTACCCACCCATCATCATCAACTTAAAATCCTACGTTTATGTGATTAACCCATAACAGTCGAAGACCGAGGTGGTCTTGCCCACCGTGTCCCCCGTGGCGATTGGTTTCTTTCTAATCGAAAGGATGTTTCGCCATGGCAGATTCGAGCGCCACTCACTGGCATCCAAGCGCTGCATACCTGTACGTACTGCATCTGGACGGCCCCGCGCTGGCTTGGGAATACCTGCGGCGCAACCCGGAATACAGGCTCGCCTGGCAACACCACCGGCACCGTCCGCAACACGAAGCGCAACGCTGGGGCTTGCGCCTGCTGGAAGACCCCACGCGCGATGCACGCGACGCGCACCCCGACTGGTTCCCTGATCCATCTTCGGTAGTCCAGGTCTATCCGGATGCCGATCCCACTGATGATGCACTGCTGTTCCAGCTCTGGCGCTTCCCCGGCCGCAAGCACCTGACGCACGACGGCAAACGCCTGGTGCTGACCACCCAGCTCATCGACCACATGCTGCGCATGGCAATATCGCCCGCACTGGAAGACGGCATGGCTTACGCTTATGCCGTCCGCGCCGGTTGTCAGCTCCGCGAGCGCTGGCGCGCAATCGAAGCCGAGCTGGCGATGCTCGACGCCGCCAAAGCGCACCGCATCGCGATCGCCACGGACAGACCTGGCCGCGTGTCAATGCTCCACATGCGCACATTGCAGGCGCTCGACGGCACACTGGCAGGTGCCTCTCAGCGCGGCGTGGCCGAAGTTTTGTTCGGCATCACTACGGTCGCAGATCGCTGGTACGAGGACAGCGATCTGCGCGCCCAGGTTCGTCGCCTTATCCGGCGCGGGCAAACGCTCATGGGAGGCGAATACCGCCGCCTACTGCAACCCGGCTGCGCAGCACAGGGACGTTAGCACGAACGCGCAAAACGTCCCTGCGCAACACGCCTGGCTTTCCCGAAACTGCTTCCATCCGGCGGCGATTGCTTCGTCGGCGATCTTGACCGATGGAGGCACATGCCATGAGACCCGCACCGTTACGGCAGTATCCCGTACCCGCTGCCACCCAGCAGCCTACCCAAACCACGCAGTCTGCGCGCTACCTGACTAACAACGAAGCCGCTGATTTCCTGCGGCTGTCGCCGCGCACGCTGGAGAAACAGCGCGTCATCGGCGGCGGGCCGCGCTTCCGCAAATTTGGCCGGCGCGTGATGTACGCCATCAGCGACCTCGAAGCGTGGGCCGACGCCCGCAGCTTCGAGATGACTTCCGACCCCCAATACACCGAACAACACGCCGTGCGCCGTCCCGGCTCGCGCTGATCGGCGATGGGCACCTTCACCGATGGTCATCGGGCGCGACCCGCAGCGCGAACAGCTCGAACTGTTCCATGCCTTCTCTGGCGAGTTGCCGGCGCGCGACGCGCAGGACCTGATGGCCTATCCGTTCTTCTCGCTGGCCAAGAGCAAGCGCACGGTGCCGATCGACTTCCACACCAGCAGCGTGACGGTGCGGGTCGAAGGCACGGCCGAGCATGGCCTGGCGACCATCTGGGATGCGGACATCCTGATCTGGGCCGCGAGCCAGATCGTCGAGGCGCGCGATGCAGGCATCCGCTCGTCGCGGCTGATGGCGGCCACGCCCTACGAGATACTGCGCTTCATCGGTCGCGGCACGTCGCTGCGCGACTACCAGCGCCTCAAGGCGGCGCTGGATCGCTTGCAGTCCACCAGCGTAGCCACCTCCATTCGCCAACCCAACGCGCGGCGCCTGCATCGCTTCTCGTGGATCAACGAATGGAAGGAACGTGCGGACGGCCAGGGCCGACCGCTGGGCATCGAACTGATCCTGCCGGACTGGTTCTATGCCGGTGTGTACGAAGAGAACCTGGTGCTGACCATCGACGCCAACTATTTCCGCCTGACCGGCGGTATCGAGCGCTGGTTATACCGCCTGGTGCGCAAGCACGGTGGCTGGCAGCGCGAAGGCTGGCGCTTCGATTTCCCGCACCTGCACCGCAAGTCTGGCAGCCTGGCGCGCTTCACCGACTTCGCCTACGACCTGCGCTGCATCGTGGCACGGCAACCCTTGCCGGGCTACACGCTCGCCATTCTGCGGCCCAGGTACGGGCCGGAGATGCTGACATTCCAAGCTGTGCCGTCTACGGCACCTCTGCGACCAGGTGGCAGCTTCAGTGCCAGTGCAGTGCCTGTGGACAAACTGTGAATACGCTCGTGCTATCGGGAGTGGGAATCCTCGTGCTATCAGGAGTAGTGCTGTCGTGCTATCAGGAGTGCGAACGCGTCAAAAATCCTTGCGCAGCAAAGTTTTCGGTGTTTCCTAACTTAAAGTCTAACTTAAAATCTATAAAACTAACGATAAGAAGACCCCGCGCTCTGTGGATAAGTCGGCGAGCAGGAGGCAGCGCATCATGATCATCGCGCTGCTGAACCAGAAAGGAGGAGTCGGCAAGACAACCCTCGCCACGCACATCGCCGGTGAGCTGGCGATGCAAGGTAGCGCAGTTATCCTGATCGATGCCGATCCCCAAGGTTCGGCACTCGATTGGACACAGCGCCGTAGCCAGAACAGTTTGCCCAGGTTGTTCGGTGCGGTCGGTCTGGCCAGGGAAACGCTGCATCAGGAAGCGTCAGAACTCGCCAAGCGCTGCGATCACATCGTGATCGATGGTCCGCCCCGGATCGCCGCCATCGCGCGCTCCGCGCTGCTCGCGGCGGACCTGGTGCTGATTCCCGTGCAACCCAGTCCTTACGACGTGTGGGCCAGCGCCGAAATGGTGTCGCTGATCCGCGAAGCGCAGGTGTTCCGGCCAGCGCTGCGCGCTGCTTTCGTTATCAACCGGCGTGTCAGCACCACGGTGATTGGGCGCGAGGCACGCGGTGCGCTGGCCGATCAACCTCTACCCTCGCTGTTGTCGGAGGTTCGGCAACGCATCGTGTTCGCCGACAGCGTGGCCGCTGGCCGACTTGCTCGCGAACTCGACGCAGACAGCACCGCTGCACACGAGATCGCGGCGCTCGCCGATGAAGTGTTGAGGATGGCGCGATGAAGAACAGCAAACGAGTTGCAATTGGTGCGCGTCCGCCTGCCAACCCGCATGCCGATGCATGGGTGCGCCAGGGCGACGGTACCGACATCGGAAAAACCGATCTCTACATCGCTCGGCTGACCATCGACGTGACGCCGGCGCTACGCGCCCGCATCAAGGTTGAAGCCTTTACACGCGGCATCACGGTGGCCGAAATGCTTCGTGCATTGCTGGAACATGACTTCCCGGAGAAGCAGCCATGAGTGCGCTGCCGCAGACGGCCAGCAACACGCCACCCATACCACGTTCCGTGCTATCAAGCGTCACGAACAACACGTCCCTGACGCGCGTCTCGCTGGCGTTCGTCGATCGTCGGATCAACCTCTATCTGCGCTTCGGCCATCCAGTGCGCGAGCTTCGCTTGGACCGCTGGCGGCGCTGCGCAATGTTTCCTCCTGCCGCAGTGTTCTGCCGCGTGCGCTGGGAGTCCAACGACTACGGCACGACACGATGGCAGCTCATGGTGCTGCAAGCCTGCACGCCACTCGATGCAGTGCAACGCATCGCCGGCATCCAACCCGGTGCGCAGCTGCTGCTGTGCGCCGAGGGTGAGCAGCAAGTGCAGTCGGTCATGCCACAGATCGACGCCATCGAAGCGCTTGGCATTGATCCGGCAGCGGTGTCACTCGCGTACTGGCGCACGTTGGGCAACCGGCTTTCTGCGCGCCTCCCACTACCAGCTTACACGGTCGAACGGCATGCCGCTTACCTCGCGGGCGAGGTGCTGCGATGAACGCCCATCGCGTTGTAGTCGCGCTATTCATCGCCTTCGGCATTGTTGCACTTGCCTGGCCGTCGGTGCACACATCAATGGTGCGCATCATCTACAACCCCAGCGACAGCGTACCGCCTGGCTGGTATCGCATCGGCCCGCCTGACTCGCTGCACGTCGGCAGCATCGTGCTCGCCCGGCTTCCGGCAGACGCCGCCGCGCTGGCTGTGCAGCGTGGCTACCTGCCCGAGCACATCCCGCTGCTCAAACGCATCGGCGCGATGTCACCGCAGCAGGTGTGCATCGAGAAGCACATCGTTCGCATCGACGGCATGCCGGTGGCCGGCGTCCATGCAACAGATGGCCGTGGCCGTCCACTGTTGGCATGGCAACAATGTCGACGACTTCACGATGGTGAGCTATTTCTGCTCAGTGCAACCAATCCAGCATCGTTCGACAGTCGGTACTTCGGTCCTGTTGCTGTCTCCGCCGTGATCGGCAGCGCGCAGTCCTTGGGGACGTGGGACACGCCATGAACGTGCAGCGCTGCGTACCGTTCTTCGTGCAGTCTCGCTGCACATCGTTTGCACCATGGCCTGCGGCTGCGGTGCTTCACCCGTGCAGACAATCGCAGCCTGACCGTCTAGGCCGGTCGCGTCAGCGATCGGGAAAGGCGGAGGGCAAGATAAAAGGACGCGGCACTTCGGCGCGTCGGAAGTCTTGTCTGCACGTGGGTTGGCGCGGCACGCGCTTTGGACGGCCATGTGCCGTGTGCGGCGCGAGGGCCGCACACGCATTGATCGAATGGCGTGCTTTGTCCGCTGGGCTTGGCAGTACTGCGCCGGAGTTCATGCCATGAGCAATCAGGACGGTGACCGACGCACGCTCGGCTGCCTATAACCCGCTGCTTGAAGTGCGGCGCGGCATGCACGAAGTGCGCGACGTGCAGAACATCGCCGACATCCTGGTCGATCCCGAAGGCGCACTGGAGCGGCGCAACCACTGGGAAAAAACTTCGCACGCACTGCTGGTCGGCGCGATCCTGCATGTGCTCTACGCCAGCGAAGACAAAACGCTGCGCGGCGTCGCCAATTTTCTGTCCGATCCGGCCTGCCCGTTCGAGGTGACGCTGCACCGGATGATGACCACTAAACATCTCGGCGATACACCGCATCCCGTCGTCGCATCCGCTGCACGCGAAGTGCTGAACAAGAGCGACAACGAACGCTCGGGTGTGCTGTCCACCGCGATGAGTTTCTTGGGCCTGTACCGCGATCCCACAGTGGCCGAAGTGACCTCACGCTGCGACTGGCGCATCGCCGACCTGATCGATGCCGATCATCCGGTATCGCTGTACCTGGTGGTGCCACCCTCGGATATCAGTCGCACCAAGCCGTTGATCCGCCTGATTCTCAACCAGATCGGCCGACGCCTGACCGAGTCACTCGATGGTTCGGACGGCATTGCCCGTCGCCACAAGTTGCTGCTGATGCTCGACGAGTTCCCGGCGCTGGGTCGGCTCGACTTCTTTGAGAGTGCGCTGGCCTTCATGGCCGGCTACGGCCTGCGTGCCTTCCTGATCGCGCAGTCCCTCAACCAGATCGACAAGGCCTACGGCCAGAACCATTCGATCCTCGACAACTGCCATGTGCGGATCGCGTTCGCCACCAACGACGAACGCACGGCCAAACGTATTTCCGAAGCATTGGGCACCGCAACCGAATTACGCGCGCAGCGTAACTACGCGGGCCACCGGCTGGCCCCCTGGCTCGGTCACTTGATGGTATCAAGGCAAGAGACGGCACGACCGCTGCTTACGCCCGGCGAGGTCATGCAACTGTCATCTGACGACGAGGTGGTGATGGTGTCCGGTCATCCACCGATCAAGGCCCAGAAGATTCGCTACTACCTGGATGCGAATTTCAAGACGCGCGTGCAGACCCCGCCGTCATTGCTACCTGGGCACTACGCCGATGTACCGGCAGCACGACCAGACGACTGGACCGGACTGGCCATCCCCGCTGCACCGATACTCGGTCTGGTCTTCCCCGCACACGGTGAGGCCCTCGACGACGGCGGGCATCAGCAGCAGCCGGAACTGGCTGATGTCGCGTTCACACCAAAGCCCGAACACGCGGTGGACGACCTGAGTCTGCTCGATGACGACGACTTGCCGTTGCCCACCCAGCTCGACCCACGCCTGCAACGCACGGCGCGGTTGGCCACCCTTGACCATGATGACGGGATATCCCTATGAGCCAAGGTTATTCACGTAAGCGCCTGAACCTTTTCATCGAACCCGAGCATGCCAAGCGGCTCGACGAGCTGGCGACCATGAAGGGCTTGTCCAAGTCCTCCATCATCGCCGCCGCGCTGGCCTCGTTCCTGTCACCCGACTCCGGCGATCAGCGCGAAGCGGCTATCGCCAAGCGGCTGGATCGCCTGTCACGCCAGCTCGACAAGCTTGAGCGGGACCAGAACATCCTGATCGAGACACTGGCGCTCTACGTGCGCTACTTCCTCACCGTCAGCACCCCGGTGCCGGAAGCACATCAGGAAGCGGCACGCGCCCAAGGCCGCTCGCGCTTCGAGCAGTTTATCGAACAGCTCGGTCGGCATCTGCTGCGCGGGCGCAGCCTGGTCAAGGACGTGATCGAGGAAATCCAGCCCGACTCCAGCCAGTTCTTCGGCCAGCAGGAAAACGTTCGCGCCGCAGCGCCTGCCGACGAGGCTGGAGGAGCACTGTCATGAGCAGCCCGCCATGCGATCAGGGCTTGTCGGCCTCGCTGGCACTAGAACGTCGCGTGCGCATGCTGCACACGGCGATGGGGCCGGACATTGCCAAGGCCCTGAATGACCCCGACGTGGTGGAAGTCATGCTTAACCCCGACGGTTCGCTGTGGGTGGATCGACTGGGCAGCGGGCGCGAACCGCTGGGCGTCAGCCTCGCGCCTGCCGATGGCGAACGCATCATCCGGCTGGTCGCGGCCCATGTGCATGCCGAAGTGCATGCGAGCAAGCCGTTGTTATCCGCCGAACTGCCCGAAACGGGCGAACGTTTCGAGGGCGCATTACCGCCCGTGACGCCGGGGCCGGTCTTCGCGCTGCGCAAGCGCGCGGTCGGCCTGATCCGGCTCGACACCTACGTGGCCGACGGCATCCTGACCGAGGCTCAGGCGGAATTCCTGCGCAACGCGGTGCGTGAGCGCCAGAACATCCTGATCGCAGGAGGCACCAGCACCGGCAAGACCACACTGGCCAATGCCCTGCTCGACGAAATCGCTGCCACCGGCGACCGCGTGATCGTGCTCGAAGACACGGTGGAGCTGCAATGCACGGCACGCGACCACGTCCCGCTGCGCACCCGTGCCGGTGTCGTGACCATGGCCGAGCTGGTGCGCTCGACCCTGCGGCTGCGGCCGGACCGCATCGTCGTGGGTGAAGTGCGCGGTCCCGAAGCACTCGACCTGCTCAAGGCTTGGTGCACTGGCCATCCGGGAGGCATCGCGACCGTCCATGCCGGTTCCGCAGCGGGCGCGATGCTGCGACTGGAACAATTGATTCTTGAAGTCGCGGTGACCGCACCACGCGCCCTGATCGCCGAGGCCGTGAACGTCATCGTCTACATCGCCGGTCGCGGCCATGCGCGCCGCGTGCAGGAAATCGCCCGCGTTACCGGCTTCGACAGCCACGGCTACCAGCTCAGCACTGAACTGATACCTTCCGTCCCTTTACTTTTATCAACTTCCGGAGAACCGTCATGACACCTTCGCATACTTCCGTAAATCCGCTTCTGCACAACGCCCGGCTTCAGGTCGGTATGCAGATCATCGCTATTGCCACGCTGTTGCTGTGTGTGGCGCTGCCCGCGCACGCAGCGGGTTCGAACATGCCGTGGGAGGCACCGCTGCAATCGGTGCTGGAGTCCATCCAGGGGCCGGTGGCCCGCATCATCGCGGTGATCGTCATCATTACCACGGGCCTGACACTGGCCTTCGGCGACTCCAGCGGCGGCTTTCGCAAGCTGGTGCAGATCGTCTTCGGCCTGTCGATTGCGTTCGCCGCATCCTCGTTCTTCCTGACCTTCTTCAGCTTCGCCGGCGGAGCGGTAATCGCATGAACGCGCTGCCTGCTGACGCACCTGGCTTTGAAGTGCCGCTGCATCGTTCGTTGACCGAACCTATTTTGCTGGGTGGCGCGCCGCGCACGGTGGCGATTGCCAACGGCACGCTGGCCGCTGCGGTCGGTCTCGGGTTGCAGCTCTGGTTACCTGGCATGGCGCTGTGGATTGTTGGGCACTCGCTGGCCGTGTGGGGCGCGCGCTTGGATGCGCAGTTCATGGCGGTTTTCGCGCGACACATCAAACACCGCACGTTGTTGGACGTATGAGGCAAAGACCATGATGCACCTTGCCGAATACCGCAAACGCCCCGCTCTGCTGGCAGACTGGTTGCCCTGGGCTGGGCTGGTCGCGCCGGGTGTCGTGCTCAACAAGGACGGCTCGTTCCAGCGCACCGCACGATTTCGCGGGCCGGACCTGGACAGCGCGACACAGGGTGAACTGGTCGCGACATCTGCGCGCTTGAACAACGCGCTGCGTCGACTCGGTTCCGGCTGGGCCTTGTTCGTGGAGGCCGAACGGCGCGAAGCGGCGAATTACCCGGAGTCGGTATTTCCCGAGCCACTGTCGTGGCTGGTCGATGAAGAGCGCCGCGCCGTTTTTGAGGAAGCCGATAGCCACTTCGAGAGCACGTACCACCTGACGCTACTGTACCTGCCGCCCGAGGAATCAGCGGCTCGCGCCGCCAAGCTACTGTACGAGAACACCAAGGTCGAAGGCGTGGATTGGCGCGAACGGCTGGAGGGCTTCGTGTCGGAGACCGAACGCTTCTTCGGTTTGCTCGAAGGGGTAATGCCGGAGATAGCCTGGCTCGACGATGGTCAGACCTTGACCTATCTGCATGCCTGCGTGTCCACGCGCCGACATTCGGTGGCCGTGCCAGAGGTGCCGATGCACCTTGATGCGCTGCTGGCCGACGAACCGCTGACGGGTGGGCTTGCACCGATGCTCGGGAGCCAACACCTGCGCGTGGTGTCAGTGCGTGGTTTTCCGACCTCGACCTGGCCCGGCTTGCTCGACGATCTGAATCGCCTGGGCTTTGCCTACCGCTGGAGCACACGCTACCTGTGCCTCGACAAGGCCGAGGCCGAGCGCGAGTTGGGTCGGCTGCGCCGCCAGTGGTTCGCAAAGCGCAAGAACATCGTCGCGCTGCTGCGCGAAACCATCTTTCAACAGGAAAGCCCACTGGTGGATTCCGATGCCTCGAACAAGGCGGCGGATGCCGATGCAGCCCTGCAGGAACTGGGCAGTGACCAGGTGTCATTCGGCTACGTCACCGCAACCGTGACGGTACTCGATACCGATGCGACGGCCGCCGACGAGAAGTTGCGCGCAGTGGAGCGGACTATCCAGGGCCGCGGCTTTGTGACGATCCCCGAAACTTTGAACGCGGTCGATGCCTGGCTGTCGTCGATTCCGGGGCACGCCTACGCCAATGTGCGCCAGCCCATTGTCTCGACCTTGAATCTGGCCCACATGCTACCAGTGTCGGCAGTGTGGGCCGGTCAAGAGCGCAATGCGCATCTTGACGGCCCACCGCTGATCGTGACCCGCACCGATGGCGCGACGCCGTTCCGGCTGGTCACGCACATCGGCGACGTGGGCAACACGCTGGTGGTCGGCCCCATCGGCATGGGCAAGTCGGTGCTGCTCGCGACGCTGGCATTGCAGTTCCGCCGCTATGCCGGATCGCGCATCTTCGCGTTCGACATGGGACGCTCCATTCGCGCTACCGTACTTGGATTGGGCGGCGAGCACTACGACCTGGGTGCGGACGGCGCCATCGCCTTCCAGCCACTGGCCCGCATCGACCAGGACAGCTACCGCGCCTGGGCGGCCGAGTGGGTCGAAGGCCGCTTGATTCACGAAGGCGTGGCCGTTGGGCCAGACGAGAAGGACGCTGTGTGGTCGGCGCTGAACAGTCTTGCCAGCGCGCCGCTTGATCAGCGCACCATGACCGGTTTGTCGGTGCTGCTGCAATCGAACACGCTGCGGCAAGCCCTGCAACCCTATGTGCTGGGTGGTACATATGGCAAGCTGCTCGATGCCGATCATGACCGGCTCGGTTTCGCCAACGTGCAAGCGTTCGAGATGGAAGAATTGATGCATAGCAAGGCGGCTGCGCTGGCCGTACTGCGCTATCTGTTCGCGCGCTTCGAGGAACGCCTTGATGGTGCCCCAACACTGTTGATCCTTGATGAGGCATGGCTGTTCCTCGATGACCCGGTGTTCGCCGCGCGCATTCGCCAGTGGCTGAAGACGCTGCGCAAAAAGAACGTGTCGGTGATCTTCGCCACGCAATCGCTGGCGGACATCAAAGATTCCAGTATTGCACCAGCCATCATCGAGAGCTGCGTGAACCGTATCTTCCTGCCCAACCCGCAGGCGACCGAGCCGCAGATTCGCTCAATCTACGAGGGCTTCGGCCTCAATTCGCGGCAGATCGATATCGTGGCGACCGCCCGGACCAAGCGCGATTACTACTACCAGTCGCGGCTCGGCAACCGGGTCTTCGATCTGGGACTTGGGCCAGTGGCGCTGGCATTTGTCGGTGCAGCCACGCCAGATGACCAACGCGCTATCGACACCGTTTCCACGTCGGTGCCGCCTGCAGACTTCGCCGCCGCCTGGCTGCGCCATCGCGGTCTCGACTGGGCCGCAGACCTGATCCCCTCTTACCCGTCGTTCCCCTTCACACCCCAGGAGAAGCAGCCATGAAGAAAACCTTGCTTGCCATCGCCGCCGCCGTGCTCGTGACCATAATGCCCGCAACTCATGCGGCGTTGGTGGTCATCGACCCCTCAAACCTGACGCAGAACATCATGACGGCAGCTCGTTCCCTGGAGCAGATCAACAACCAGATCAGGCAGCTCCAGAACGAAGCGCAGATGCTGATGAATGACGCCAGGAATCTGACCAGCCTCAACTTCAGTGCGCTCAATGAACTACGTGCAGCGCTGTCTGCGACGAACCAGCTCATTCAGCAGGCGCAAGGGCTGGCCTTCAACGTATCACAGATGCAAACCGAGTTCGCGCGGCTTTATCCCAATGCCTACTCAGCTTCCACCTCGGGTAGTCAGATGACCACTGATGCGCGCACGCGCTGGCGCAACTCGTTGGAGGCGCTGCGCACCGCGACCAAGGTGCAATCGCAGGCGGTGCAGAACTTCGCGTCCGACGAACAGATCTTGACAGGCCTTGTGAACCGCAGCCAGTCGGCGGTCGGCGCGTTGCAAGCCACGCAGGCGACGAACCAGTTGCTGGCCTTGCAAGCCCGGCAGGCGATCCAGGCGCAGCAGCTCCAGATCACCCAGGACCGTGCCACCGCGCTGGAACAGGCGCGGCAGGTCGCGGTGCAGGAACGCGCCCGTGAAGTGCGCCGACGCTTCCAGGGCGACGGCACGCCGTATACGCCATACAGCGTCAACTTCTACGGCAATTGAGAAAACGTGATCATGAAAACCCTCCTCATTGCTGCCGCCTGCACCGTGCTGCTGGCCGCGTGCGGCAAACCGGAACCAGCCGAGTCCGTCGAATCGCTGATGGCGAATCCTGATCGCCTGAAGGAAGTCCGCGCGCAGTGCAAGGCCGGCCATGACAAAGTGGGTGACGCCCTGTGCAACAGGGCCGCCGAAGCCACGCGGCGGCGCTTCATGGGCAGCGGCACGCCGTACACGCCAACACCGCCGTTCGCTGCGACACCCGCCTCCTCGCCGAAAGAGTGACCCCATGAACGACCTGTCGGTCATCGACCACTTCCTCAATGTCTTCTCGAACTACATCGACTCGGGTTTCGGCCTGCTGCATGGCGAGGTGGCGTTCCTCACCGCCACATTGGTGGTGATCGACATGACGCTGGCCGGGCTGTTCTGGGCCATGGGCGGCGAGGACGTGATCGGCAGGCTGATCAAGAAGACGCTCTATGTCGGCGCCTTCGCTTTCATCATTGGCAACTTCAACAACCTGGCAGGAATCCTGTTCCACTCGTTTGCCGGACTCGGACTGGTGGCGTCCGGTTCCACGCTGACACAAGCGCAGTTTCTGCAGCCGGGCCACCTGGCCAAGGTCGGCGTCGATGCTGCACAACCGATCATGGCGCAGATCAGCGACCTGACCGGCTTCCCCGAGGTGTTCGCGAACCTCGATGTCATCGCCGTGCTGTTTCTCGCCTGGCTGGTAGTGATCGTTAGCTTCTTCGTGCTCGCGGTGCAGCTCTTCGTCACGCTGATCGAATTCAAGCTGACCACGCTCGCGGGTTTCGTACTGGTGCCGTTCGCGTTGTGGAACAAGACCGCGTTCCTGGCCGAGCGGGTGCTGGGCAACGTGGTGTCATCGGGCATCAAGGTGCTGGTGCTGGCGGTGATCGTCGGCATCGGAACGGGACTGTTTGCACAGTTCCAAATGCCGCCCGGTACCGAACCCTCCATCGACCTGGCGTTGACCATCATGCTCGCTTCGCTGGCGATGCTGGGACTCGGTATCTTCGGGCCGGGAATTGCAACCGGGCTGGTGTCCGGTGCACCGCAGCTCGGAGCCGGTGCGGCGGCCGGCACGGCCTTGGGTGCTGCCGGTTTAGCAGTGGCCGGTGGCGCGGCGATCGCCACCGGCGGTGCCGCAGTGGCGGCGGGTGCACGCATGGCGCCGGGTGCCGCACGCGCGGCCATCGGTGGTGCTGCATCGGCCGGGCGTGCGACCAGCTCAATGGCAAGCGGCGCGAAGACCGCCTACCAGGCTGGCGCCGCCGCATCGGGTGGCGGTGGTGTTCGTGCTGCAGGTGCTGGCCTCGCCAATGTGGCCAAAAGCGGTGCCGGTGCAGTTGGCCAGCGAGTCACGGCCGGTGCGAAAGCGGTCAAGGATCGCGTAGCAAATTTCGTCGCGGAAGCGGCTACGCCTGCGGCGGCAGCGAGTTCCACCGAATCGGCCGATGCAGCCGAAGCCAAGCCCTCAACGGCAGAGCCCGCCTGGGCCAAACAAATGCGCCACAAACAACAGGTGAGCCATGCGGCTACGACGGCAGCTCACACCCTGCGCTCCGGCGATCACGGCGGCAGCGGTGCCAGTCCGAGCCTGCGCGACGATTCGAACCATTAACGGAGATCAGTTCATGCGATTCAAACGACCCCAGGTGAAGTACTCGGACACGCCCGAGCCCATCACCCCCTACCAGGCTGCCGCGCAGGTCTGGGACCAGCGCATCGGCAGTGCGCGCGTGCAGGCAAAGAACTGGCGGCTGATGGCCTTTGGTTGTCTGTCGCTCGCCTTGCTGATGGCGGGTGGTCTGGTGTGGCGCTCGGCGCAGTCCATCGTCACGCCTTATGTGGTCGAGGTGGCCACGGGCGGTCAGGTACGCGCGGTGGGCGAGGCCGCCACGCCATACAAGCCGAACGACGCGCAGATCGCCTACCACCTGGCGCGCTTCCTCACCGACGTGCGCTCGCTGTCGATCGATCCCATCGTGGTGCGGCAGAACTGGCTCGAAGCCTACGACTACACCACCGACAAAGGTGCGGCCACGCTGAACGACTACGCGCGCGTCAACGATCCGTTCGCGCGCATCGGCCAGACATCGACGGCCGTGGAGATCACCAGCGTCGTGCGCGCCAGCGAATCCTCGTTTCAGGTGCGCTGGATCGAGCGCAGCTATGTGAACGGTTCGCCCTCTGGCGTCGAGCGCTGGACGGCTGTGCTGTCCATCGTGCTGCAACCGCCGCGCACCGAGGAGCGACTGCGCAAGAACCCCCTAGGAATTTACGTGAACGGCCTTTCCTGGAGCCGTGAACTCGACGCGATCGAAGGAGCCAAGAAACCATGAAAACCAAAATCCGCAATTACGTTTTGCCGTTGATCCTGAGCGCCACCTTGGTGACTGTCACCGGCTGCGCCACACACGGCACGCCGCCGCCGGACATCACGCTGGAGGAACCCGTCGCGGCGCACGCGCTGCCGGAGTTACCCAAGCCCATCGAGGTGGTTGAGATACCCAAACCGCTACCGTTGCCCGAGCAGTTGAAGCCGCTGGTTAACACCGAGAACAAACCGGTCGCCGAATTGCCCGACGAGAAGGCTCGCGTAGCGCGTGCCAACGCCGAAGCGCGCGTGGCCCCAAGCCGCGAGGGCTACATCAACGCAATCCAGGTCTGGCCCTACAGCGATGGTGCGCTGTATCAGCTCTACACAAGTCCTGGTCGCGTCACCGTCATTGCCTTGCAGGAAGGTGAAGAACTGGTGACGGTCTCGGCCGGCGACACGGTGCGCTGGATCGTCGGTGACACGGCCAGCGGCGCGGGTGCCAGTCTGCGTGTGAACATACTCGTGAAACCCACCCGCGTCGGCTTGAAGACAAACCTGGTCATCACCACCAACCGCCGCACCTACCTGCTCGAAATGTCGTCGACGCCGCAGGCGTGGATGGCCTCGGCCTCGTGGGATTATCCGAAAGACCGCATGCTGGCCTTGCAGAAGCAGGCGCAGCAGGCTCAGGCGGCGGCGCCAGTGGACTCAGGCTTGTCGCTGGAGCAAATCAAGTTCCGCTACGCGATCACCGGCGACAGCCCGCCATGGAAACCGCTGCGCGCGTTCGACGACGGCGAGCGGGTCTATATCCAGTTCCCTGCTGGCATCGCGCAGGGCGAGCTGCCGCCGCTATTCGTGATCGGGCAGCAGGGCGATGGCCAGCTCGTGAACTACCGCTTCCGCTCGCCCTATTACGTGGTGGATCGGCTGTTTGGTGCAGCCGAGTTACGGCTAGGTGCGGACAAGGCCGCCGTCGTTCGCATCGAACGCACCGATGGCGTTGGCAGCACGGCGCGGAGGTATTGAGCATGAGCACGTCCGCCACACCGCAGACGCCGCCGACGGGGACAGATAAGGCCGACCCGGACACCTTGGCTCTGCGCGCTTCACCGCGTCCGGTCACGCGACTCAATCGGCGCATGCTGGCGGTGTTTGCTGGGGCGCTCGGCGTCGTCATCCTGGGAGCCACGCTCTGGTCCTTGCAGCCACACAAGCGCGAACGCAACCCGGCCACCGAGCTGTACAACGTGGATCGCGTCTCACGGGCCGATAGCCTCGACCAGTTGCCCAAGGACTATACCAAAGTGGTGCCAATGGCTAAGCCTGTGGTGCCGATGTTGGGTGAGCCGTTGCCGGGCGACTTGGGGCCGGCCATCGTGCATGCGCAGAGCCACGGGAACACGGGTGCGTACACCCCCGCGCAACCCGGTCGCATCGCACAGCCGGGCGATGCCGAGGATGCAGCGCGTTCGTCGGTGTTCTTCCGCAGCAGTAGTGCAACAAAGGCGGCACCGGCAACCACCGCAGCCGCAATCCAGCCCGAGCAGGCATCTGGCAATCAGGCCTTCAATCCGATGGCAACGACATCGACACAACCGACCGACCCGACGGCGATACAGAACCGGCAGGATCAGAAGCAGGCATTCGTCGCGAATGGCGGCGACACCGCCACCCGCAATCCAGCCAGCCTGCAATTGCCGACCTCGCCATACCAGGTGATGGCAGGCACCATCATTCCGGCGGCGCTGGTGACGGGCATCAACTCCGACCTTCCGGGGCAGGTCATCGCCAATGTCACCGAGGCGGTCTACGACACGGCTACGGGTCGCTTCCTGCTGATTCCGCAGGGATCGCGACTAATCGGCCGCTATGACAGCCAGGTGTCATTCGGTCAGCGGCGGGTACTGCTGGTGTGGACAAGGCTGATCCTGCCCGACACCTCGTCGATTTCTCTCGATCGACTACCCGGTATCGACCCATCTGGTTATGCCGGGCTGGAGGATGGCGTCGATTGGCATTGGGATCGAATCCTTGCCGGTGCTGCGTTGTCCACGCTGCTCGGAGTCGGTGCTGAGCTGGCAGCACCCAACAACAGCGGCAGTACCGGTGGCGTGACCGTCGCCGTTCGACAGAGCGCGCAGGACACAGTGAACCAGGTTGGTCAGGAGATCACCAAACGCAACGTTAGCATCCAGCCGACGCTCACTATCCGGCCCGGCTTCCCGATGCGGGTGATGGTGAACAAGGATCTGATCCTGCGTCCGTACCAGCCGCTGTTCTTCCAGAGGGGATCGTCGCAATGAATATGCCCACCAGCAAGCTGCGGCTAGGGCCGCTACCGAAAACCGAGACTGTAAAACTCACTGTCTCACTAACGGTCACGCTCAAGGCCGATTTAGAGCGCTACGCCGCGCTGCATGCGCAGACCTACGGCGAACCGGTCGATGCCGCCACATTGATCCCGCACATGCTGGAATCATTCATGGCACGGGATCGGGGATTCAGAAAATCGGCCGCGAAAGGAGAGCCAGCATCACGGCCGAAACCCGCATCGAATCACTAGCGATCAGACATCCGACTCTGCCTCAAACACCAGCTTGGCCTGAATGTGAATGCGCAATTGCCACCCACGCCCAGCGTACGCCCATGCACGCCCGAGCGGGTTTTCGGAAACGGAGATCGGCGAGACTATATCAACAGACATGAAATTGCCGATGTCAGCCTCAATCCGAGCCGAACCGGCGCACCCATGGAGCGAAACATGAGCAACCCAAGTCGATGGGTGCTGATCAACAGATTCTCAGAGATCACTGGATACAGCGAAGACGCGGTACGCCACAAGGTCAAGAACGGCACTTGGTCGCAAGGCCGTATCTGGCGCAAAGCGCCGGATGGCCGCATTCTTGTGAACTTGGAAGAGTTTGAGCGCTGGGTGGAGAGCGGCAGGCAACTGGCTGCGCATTGATGCCGGTCGGTCGTTTACGTTAGCCCCATTGTGTTCTTCTCTGCTTGGAGCAGTCCTGCGGCGGTGCCGTTGCTCCATACGCTCAATGAGCGTATAATTTCGCCGACTGCCAACAGTCGGCGCAGGTACCTTGTCCTGCGAGGCGTGATGGCGCACATGGACTCACGCGATGCCACACTCGCTCAACCGACGCAACAACATTTCGGCTTCGACAAATGCCACGCCCCCCCGAGCCTGATGACATTCGTGCGGCCAGAACCGCAGCGGGTTTAACGCAAACGGAAGCCGGTGACGTGGTGCATGCATCGTTGCGTACTTGGCAGCAGTGGGAGGCCGGGGATCGAAAAATGCACCCTGGACTGTTTGAGCTGTTCAAGCTCAAGACCGGACGAGAAAAACGCAAGCAACAAGCCAGCGACAGAAACAACCAGGAGTAATTTCGGGAGAGTGATGATGGCGGCGCAGATGGATACCGTAATAACCAGCAATCTTCCAGGCATCGAAGTGCATGGAAAGTCGATTCGCGTGGTGTTCATGCACAAGGGAGTGCGCCATCGCCACACGCTGGGTATCGAACCAACCAAGGCAAACCTGAAACATGCGTCTCGCCTTCGCAGCGCCGCCATGTATGCGCTCAAGACGGGGGCCTACGACGAGTCTGAGTTTTTTCCCCATTCGAGGCAAGGCGACCAAGCCGGCACGGCGGGCAAACGTCTCGGCGACCTGTACGAACGGTACATGCCGCTCAAGGCCGTGGACATCACTGCCGAAACACAGAATCGCTACGAGGTGGCACTGAACGCCTGCTTGAATACCATCGGCAGGAACCGGCTTGCCGATGCGCTTATTCCTGCCGACATCCAACAGTTGCGAGTCGATCTGATCGAGACGCGTGCAGTTTCGACAGTGAATCACTACCTCGCAACATTCGCGGGCTTTCTCTACTGGTGCGAGCAGAACCACTTCTGCGCTGAAGGCTTGGCCAAGAACTGCACGCGCTTCACAAAGAGCAACAAGGACCCGGACCCGTTCACTTATCAGGAGTACAACGCGCTAATCACGAAGGGTTGCCTGCACCCAGTGGACGCAGCCTCGGTGACACTCGCGTTCTACACAGGCCTGCGGCCGGGCGAGCTGTGTGGGCTCGCTGTGGAGGACATTGCCACCGATCTGAGCAAGCTGACGGTGAGGCGCTCGGTCACACAGTCGCTGACCTTCAAGATTCCGAAGACGAACAAGGAACGGACCATCCTGCTTTTCCCGCCGGCTCAAGCTGCACTCAAGGTACTAATAGAAGATGCATTGACGCGCGATGCGATGGACTTGGAAGTCTGGCTGAATCGTCATGAGTCTCGCGTTGATCGCGCCCGGCTGTTGTTGTCGCCGAAGACGCAGGCACGCAAGACCGACGTAAATGCGTGGTACGTGCCAAGCGCATGGAACACAAAATGGAGCAACCTGACCAGGCGCGCCGAGGTACGGCATCGCCCGCCTTATCAGACCCGCCACACCTACGCCTGCTGGAACCTCACCGCGCGGGGCAACCTTGCCTTCATCGCCAACCAGATGGGGCACAGTGACTACTCGATGCTCGTGAAAGTCTATGGCCGCTGGATAGATTCGGAGTCCCCCAGAGAGCTGGGGCGCATCTGGCAGGGCATGAAAAAACTCGTTCAAATTGCCCCAAATTTGCCCCAATAAAAATAGTAAAACAATACAAATAATTGATTATAATGGTAAAAGAAGACTTATCTACGCACACCCCGATGATGCGCCAATATTTGTCGCTGAAAGCTAACCATCCGAACACCATTTTGTTCTACCGGATGGGCGATTTTTACGAGTTGTTTTTTGAGGATGCCGAGAAGGCTGCACGCTTGCTCGACATTACCCTGACGACACGTGGCCAGACGGCTGGCGTACCAATCAAGATGGCCGGCGTGCCTTTTCATTCGCTGGAGCCTTACCTCGCCCGTCTGGTGAAACTCGGTGAGTCAGTGGTGATTTGCGAGCAGATTGGCGATCCGGCAACCAGCAAAGGGCCGGTGGAGCGCGCCGTGGCGCGTATCGTCACGCCCGGGACACTCACCGATGCTGCACTGCTCGACGACAAGCGTGATGTCTGGCTATTGGCGCTGAGCACAACGCGCAACACCGCCGGGCTGGCGCGCCTTAATCTGGCCAGCGGCGAATTCATCCTGACCGAAGTACCCGCTGAGCAACTCGCCGCGACGCTGGAGCGTATCCGCCCGGCAGAAATTCTCTACCCGGAAAGCTGGGAACCTGATTTTGCACTGGAGTCGGCGCGTACCCGCCAGCCCGACTGGTATTTTGAATACGACTCGGCCAAACGCCTGCTCTGCGAGCAGTTCAAGGTCGCCTCGCTCTCCGGCTTTGGTGCCGAAGGCCTGCGCCCGGCGATTGCCGCTGCCGGCGCCCTGCTGCAATACGCCCAAGCCACACAGTCGGGAAATTTGCCGCATTTGCGGGCGTTGACCGTGGAACTTGAGGGCAGCTACCTTGGGCTCGATCTCGCCACCCGACGTAATCTCGAACTCACTGAAACCCTGCGCGGCCAGCCCTCGCCCACTCTTTTTTCGTTGCTCGACAATTGCGTCACCAGCATGGGCTCGCGCCAGTTGCGCCATGCGCTCCACCACCCACTGCGCGAGCGCGACATTCCCGCCGCCCGCCACGGCGCGGTCGAAGCGCTGCTCGAGGACTACGGGCGCATGGCTGGCGAAGTCCGGCGCGAACTACGCGAGATTGCCGACATCGAACGCATCGCCGGGCGCATCGCACTGAGGAACGCCCGGCCGCGTGACCTGGCCAGCCTGCGCCAGTCTTTGGCACGTCTGGCTGCCCTGCGCGCCCCTTTGCAAGATAGCCCTTCGCCTCTGCTCGGCACTCTCTACGCCGATCTCGAGATACCCGTTGCGACGCTCGATCTGCTCACCCGCGCCATTGCGCCCGAACCCGCCGCCCAGATTCGCGATGGTGGTGCGATTGCAAATGGCTACGACGCCGACCTCGACGAACTGCGCTCGCTCAACGACAACTGTGGCGCTTATCTGGTCGACATGGAAATCCGCGAACGCGAGCGCAGCGGCATTTCCAGCCTCAAGGTGGAATTCAACAAGGTGCATGGCTTCTATATCGAGGTCACGCATGCCAACACCGACAAGATCCCAGACGACTACCGCCGCCGCCAGACCCTGAAAAATGCCGAGCGTTATATCACGCCCGAATTGAAAGCCTTCGAGGACAAGGCACTCTCCGCACAGGAACGTGCCCTGGCCCGCGAAAAGCTGCTTTACGAAGGCATCCTCAACGAATTGCTACCGGCCGTAGCAAGCCTGCAAACCATCGCTCGCGCCGTCGCCCAACTCGATTTGCTGGCCGGCTTTGCCGATACGGCCCTCAAGCGCAACTGGAGCAAGCCAGAATTCGTCGCTGAAATCGGGTTGACCGTAACCGGTGGCCGCCACCCAGTAGTTGAAGCTGAAATGGCCAACGGTGCCCAGACTTTCATCGCCAATGACTGCCTGCTGCTAGAAAGCCGTCGCCTTTTGCTGATCACCGGCCCCAACATGGGCGGTAAATCAACCTACATGCGGCAGACGGCGCTGATCGCCCTGCTCGCCCACATCGGCAGCTATGTACCGGCTGATCGCGTCGTGCTCGGCCCGCTCGACCGTATTTTCACCCGCATCGGCGCTTCCGACGATCTCGCCTCCGGTCGCTCCACCTTTATGGTCGAAATGACTGAAGCAGCCGCTATCCTGCATCACGCAACGCCCAACAGTCTGGTGCTGATGGACGAAATCGGCCGCGGCACCTCGACCTTCGATGGCATGGCCCTGGCCTTCGCCATCCTCCGTCACCTGATCGCCAAGAACCGCTGCCTGACGCTTTTTGCGACGCACTATTTCGAAATGACCCGGCTTTCGCACGAATATAGCGAACTAGCCAATGTCCATCTCGACGCCGTCGAACACAATGACCGCATCGTCTTCATGCACTCGGTCGAAGAAGGCCCGGCCAACCAGAGTTATGGGATCCAGGTCGCGGCACTGGCCGGCATTCCGAATGCCGTGGTGCGTGCTGCCCGCAAGCAGTTACGCGAATTCGAGCAGCGTGCTGCGGTCGACCCGCTGCAACCCGATCTTTTTGCCCAGGGCGATCCTGAACCGGCCGAACCTGAGCCACACCCGGCGCTGGATCAACTGGCCGGCATCGATCCCGACAGCCTGACCCCACGCCAGGCACTCGATGCTCTCTATGCGCTGAAGATTTTGCTAAAGTGAAAAACTGGCTGGGTATCCTGTTACTGGCTTTATGCAGTCTTGCCCAGGCCGAGGTCTGGCATTTTGGCTTGATCGGTGACGTACCCTATTCCGACGATGAGCGTCGCGAATTGCCGCGCATGCTGCAGGCGATAAACGACAGCCACGTCGATTTCGTCGCCCATGTCGGCGACTTCAAGCATGGCAAGGATCGTTGTGACGACGCAGTTTTTGAAGACCG
>ERZ724516.511-NODE-511-length-24280-cov-11.579443_pt1 | contig 24280 bp, 21 predicted proteins | sample MGYA00376049_ERZ724516 | MGnify/ENA primary metagenome ERZ724516 (study PRJEB28724, sample SAMN07190886) | activated sludge metagenome | isolation source: activated sludge of sewage treatment plant in Hong Hong | place: USA: Christiansburg, Virginia | collected... | reverse complement strand
GGCCGATCAAATCGTCCCAGTAAAACTCATCTTTTTTGGTAGCAGGCAACGCATCACGTGGCATGCCAACCAAAACCCCCTTCATCGACTCTGCCGTCGTGCGATCAGGAATGCAGTCCAATGACACCACCAGACCATTGCCATGCACTTTCAGGCCTTTCAGCCCGCACTCGCGCCACGGCTCACCTTCTTTTGCCACCCACCACCTTGGCGCTTCAGCCCAAGTTAGCGGATCATCGCCAAAGGGGAACAACCAAATCCAGCCAAGAATTCCGTATGGGTCGGCAAGCCTCCCCAGAACAACAATCTCGCTACCGGACAAGGCTGAAAATCACTTAGGCAGCTTGTTTGGCAACGTACTGCTTGACCAGACGAGCAGCGGTCGGCGACATCTGAGCGCCATTGCCTTGCCAGTAGGTCAAACGATCCAGGGCAACGCGCAAACCTTCTTCGTTGGCAGCAGCAACCGGATTATAGAAGCCGATGCGCTCAACGAAACGGCCATCGCGGCGGTTACGGGAGTCGGTAACGACCATGTTGAAGAAAGGACGCTTTTTAGCGCCACTGCGGGCAAGACGAATAACGACCATTGCAATTCTTTCGTTAGCTGGAAAAAAGACCCGAGATTATATCGCGAAATCAAGGAAATACAAGCAGAGCACAATGACAACAATTACTAACCATACTGCCCCGTCATCCCAAACGTAAATATATGAGCAGGAGTCCTTTGAACCGTGGCGAATTCCGGCAATATTCGCTATTCTGATTCTAGACATGAACCAATACACTACCAGCCCCCCCCCCCCGCTCGAAAGCGGCATCAAGTCCATCCTCGAATGGCTGGCAATGGCCAACGGCCGGACCGGCTCGGATGATGCCGATCAATTACACAAGCATCTGCTTCTGCTACGAGATGCTCCCGTACCAACAGCGCAACGGCTCAAGATACTAGATCTGATCTTTAAGGAAACAGAGCGCGTAGTCACAGCTGAATTGCCGAATTTACTGGAAGTTGGACTGCCAATCTCGCGCAAGATTCGACAGCGCGTGCGGATTGTTCAAGATCTGCTCGAGACATTGGCCCAAGAATATTTCAACACCCTCGCTGAGCTATTCGACCCTCAGGGCATTTCCTCGTCTCACCCGGCGCAGACAACACTTATTTTTATAACGCGTTGTCTAGCCTGGCATATTCGCATCAGCCACCTGATCGCCTCCCCTATCAACATCGGGCTCTGGCAAAAAATGCATGCAGCCTTTCGTACAGCACGCCGCCTTGGCATACATCAAGTTGCCGGAGTACGCGGCGCACCCACTGTTCAACAACTCTACGCTTGCTCGCTTCTGGCCGCCATCGCGCAACCCGCCTCGTTTTGCGCCCGCGAACTTGAGTTTATTGTGACTTTTGTCGAAAATTGTATTCGGCCGGTCGATATTCTTGATATTCCACCAATGGATTGCAACGGCATTTTCTGGGTAGATCTGGACCGTGATTTTCCTGCCCACGCACTGATTCGCAGATCCCCACCAGTTGACTCCCCAAGCCTCTACTTTGCCTGCGACCCAGCCGCCCGCCGTAGCGGAGAATTGCTCACTGCACTCGAGGAAGGCGCTACCGCAACAAGCCTCGGATTACCCGAGTTCGCGGACACACACGCAGGGCGAGGTGTTTTGCGCAGACTTCAGCTACTTTGGGGCCACCCGGCGAAACGAAAATTTCCGCGCCGACGCCAATCATATCGCGTCAGCCTGTGCTCGGGACTTGATCAACTGTGGACGCTCATCCGGGAGCCGGATGAGCGCCATCAGATCAGTGAATGGATGGTAATCAACGAGAGCCCGGACGGTTATTCTCTGATGCATATGTCAGGGCAAACCGACAATGCGCGCGTTGGCGACATTGTTGCCGTACAAGCAATTGGCGAACGCGCCGAACTCAAACCACTTTGGCATGTCTGCATCGTACGCTGGGCAATATCGGAAAACCCCGAGCACGTTGAACTGGGTTTGCAGCAACTCGCCTCTCACGTTATTGCTGCAGAATTGGCTCGCCCATTGGAACTCGATGCCAAACACATTTCGGCGCTAATCCTGCCAGAAATGCCGCCGCTGCGGCCGCACGCCGGCATAGTCGTCCAAACTGGTACGCTACCAGCCAATGCACGCAAATTGGTTTTACTGATCGAAAAAGACAATCTGGAAATTCGCGAAGTTCGCCCGACCAAACTGACCGAACAAACCTCAAGTATCGAAGTTTTTACTGTCGAACCGAACGAAACACCGTAGCGGCAATCAAGCCACCAACCAGAACAACGGCCCAAGACATATGCAGCCAAACCAGGAATACCGGAACGGCAGAAAAAGCACCGTAGACACTGGTCAAGACCGCCGAACTGGATAGATATATCTCGAACATTTTCTGCATCCCGGCAAAGGCTAGTGCGGCAAATGCGCCACCGAGCAGGGCATTTCGTCGTGGCACGCTGACATTTGGCACTGCGAAGTAGAGAAAAGAGAAAAACAGCCAGAGCATCACGACAGAGACAGCCTTGAGTACGAGTTTGCGAAACCAGGCCGGCTCATCAAAAAAACCCAGTGAGCTGCTCACGGTGAATGAAATAACCGCGGCAATGGCCGCCAAAACAAAAGGCCACACGGCGACCGCGAAAATATAAAGGCGCAAACGGGCCAACAACGGCCGCGGCTTGACTTGCCAAAGATGATTGAAGGCGCGCTCTATCGTCAACATCAAGGCAAACGCCGTAATGCTCAAGAGCGCAATGCCTGCTGCGGTCAACTGCTGGGCTCGATGCGAAAAACGGCCAATACTGCCGGAAATCGTACTAGCTGCCCCCCTTGGTAATAGATTTTCTTGTATCAGAAAATCCAGACGCTTGATCAACTGGTTGAGGTAGGGAACCACATCCGCCACAGAAAGGACAAGCGTAACCAATGGCACGAGCGCCAGCAGGGTAGTAAAAGCCAATGCCGAACTGGTCTGCATCATGTGCTCACTACGAAAGCGGCACAGTATGGAGAGAACCACACCGGGCTTGGCACGGCCTCTTCTATATCGCGATTGAGTTTGCATGGAGCCGTATAATAACCGACCATGCAAGACATACTCGTCCTCTACTACAGCCATCGCGGCTCAGTGCGTGCGCTGGCCGAGCGCATCGCCCGTGGCATAACGTCGGTTCCGGGGACTCAGGCACGTCTGCGCACGGTACCTCAAATTTCTACCATTTGTGAAATTGGTGCGCCCAGCGTACCGGAAAGCGGAGCACCTTACGTCGAAACCCGTGATCTTGACGAATGTATCGGGCTGGCACTTGGAAGCCCAGTACGTTTCGGCAATATGGCGGCGCCTATGAAATATTTTTGGGATGGCACCATCGCCGAATGGCAGAACGGCACGCTTGTCGGAAAGCCAGCCTGTGTATTCACCTCAAGCGCCAGCCAGCACGGCGGCAATGAAAGTACGCTCCTGTCGATGATGCTGCCACTACTGCATCACGGCATGCTACTGACCGGCCTCCCCTACACCGAGCCAGACCTTACCAGCACCGACAAAGGTGGAACACCCTATGGCGCCAGCCACATTTCGGGCGCCAACGGTGAACCACTACTGAGCGACGCAGAAAGCCGCCTCGCCTTTATTCAAGGCAAGCGCCTGGCAAATTTAGCACTGAAATTGAGTCGACCGTGACAGCTTCCCGTTATCAATTTATTACCAGCATCAGCCTGATCGTGTTGATTTTTCTCTGCCTTGGCTGGGAGATTTGGTGGGCTCCACTTAAGCCTAGTGGTTCCTGGCTATCCCTCAAAGCGGTATTTTTGCTGGCACCGCTCTTCGGCGTCTTGCGTGGCAAGCGATATACCTACAAATGGCTCTCGTTGTTCATCCAGTTTTATCTGCTTGAGGGTTTGGTACGCGCCACCAGCGACCACGGTCTTGCAATGCAACTGGCCATCGCTGAGACCGCTCTGGCTAGCATTATTTTTGCTGCAGCCATCCTCTACATTCGTGCGACTCGCACGCCCAAACAGGAAGAGGCCACCCCAGCATTCTGAGAGTGGCCTCTTTTATTATTCGATGGTAGTAGTTTAGACGTCGCCTTGAGCTTTCACCTTGTCTGAAGCAATGTGAAGCTTGTTCAGAGCGTTCAGATACGAGCGTGCTGAAGCTATGACAATATCCGTATCAGCGCCATTCCCATTGACAACACGATCGCCCTTGGCGAGACGGGTCGTTACCTCACCCTGGGCATCGGTCCCGGTTGTAATCGCATTCACCGAATAGAGCATCAGCTTAGCACCGCTGGCGGCGATACATTCAATCGCCTTGAAAGTCGCATCAACCGGGCCGCCACCGCCAGCTTCGCCTTTTTTCTCGACACCACCCACATTGAGAATCACTTTGGCGTGAGGCATTTCGCCAGTTTCCGAACAAACGTGAGAGTAGACTAATTTGTAGTACTCATGCTCGGGAGCAACCACTTCATCCGAGACCAGAGCGTGAAGATCCTCGTCAAAAATTTCGTGCTTGCGATCGGCCAACTCCTTGAAGCGAGTGAAGGCGGCATTCAGCGATTCATCGCTATCCAGTTCAATGCCCAACTCCTGCAAGCGACTCTTGAACGCATTACGCCCGGAATGTTTACCGAGTACCAGCTTGTTCTGAGACCAGCCGACATCCTGGGCACGCATGATTTCATAGGTTTCGCGGTGCTTTAGTACGCCATCCTGATGAATACCCGACTCATGGGAAAACGCATTTGCCCCAACCACTGCCTTGTTTGGCTGAACCGGATAGCCAGTAATCTGGGAAACGAGTTTCGATGCAGGGACAATCTGCGTTGTGTCGATCCAGGTTTCGACCGGGAAGACATCGCTACGCGTACGCACAGCCATCACGACCTCTTCCAGCGAGGCATTGCCAGCCCGCTCACCCAGCCCGTTAATCGTACATTCAACCTGTCGCGCACCTGCCAGAACGGCAGCCAGAGAATTAGAAACAGCCAGACCCAAATCATTGTGGCAATGCACGGACCAAACTACCTTATCCGAATTGGGCACACGTTCGATCAGTTGACGTATGGTCTCAGCGTACTGAAAGGGAATGTTATAACCCACGGTATCAGGCACATTGATTGTCGTGGCACCGGCCTTGATCACCTCGTCGAAAATACGACAAAGAAAATCGATTTCAGAACGCCCGGCATCTTCAGCCGAGAACTCAACATCATCCGTATATTCCCGAGCCCAAGCGATAGCCTTGACTGCCTGCTCGACGACCTGCTCCGGCGACATGCGCAGCTTCTTTTCCATATGAATAGGAGAAGTTGCGATAAAGGTATGGATGCGGCCCGACTTGGCTGGCCTGATCGCATCCCCCGAGCGACGAATATCATTCTCGTTAGCCCGCGCCAATGAGCAGACAGTAGCATCCTTAATAACCTGTGCAATCGCATGGATCGATTCAAAATCGCCCGGTGAAGCTGCCGCAAAGCCCGCTTCGATAACGTCAACACGCATTTTTTCAAGCTGGCGTGCGACACGGATTTTTTCTTCCTTGGTCATCGACGCACCTGGGCTTTGCTCCCCGTCGCGCAGCGTCGTGTCAAAAATAACCAAATGTTCTTTCATTTCGACTCCGGGATATCAGGCAGCCTTGCGTTTGAACAGACCTATAGCTGCCAGCACATAGCCGGACAGCCCGTAAAGAATGAAGAAGCCAAACAGTGCCATTTCCGGACTCAATGAAATCAGGGCAAAACCGAGAGCTATCGCGGCAATCGCGAAGAATGGCACGCTCTTGCGCAAGTTGAAATCCTTGAAACTGTAATAGCGGATATTTGAAACCATGGTCAGGCCAGCAACCAGGGTCAGCACGCAAGCCAGCCAGCGTACGTCACTACCCGGAATACCTGAGACAATCATGACCCAGACCAGGCCAGCAACAAGAGCGGCAGCAGCAGGCGACGGCAAGCCCTGAAAATAACGTTTATCGACGACTTCCAAGGTAGTGTTAAAGCGTGCCAGTCGTAAGGCTGCGCAGGCACAATAAATGAATGCCGCAATCCAGCCCGCCCGACCAAGATCGCGCAAGGCCCATTCATAAACCACCAATGCCGGCGCCGCACCAAAACTCACCATATCGGACAGCGAGTCATACTCAGCACCAAATGCCGACTGAGTATTTGTCATACGTGCCACACGGCCATCCAGCCCATCGAGAACCATAGCAATGAAGATTGCCATTGCCGCTCGTTCGAAATCGCCTTGCATCGCCTGGACGATGGCAAAAAAACCAGCAAAAAGTGCTGCGGTAGTAAAAAGATTGGGTAGCACGTAAATGCCACGCCGCTTGAGTTCAGGGTTGAACAGGGTTTTGCGGGGCTTGAGTTCAGTCATCAATTAGGAGAATTCGGCCAAGTTGGAGGGCAAAGGATACACCTTTTAACCCATGGCAATTTCCAGAAATAACAAGGGCGGCGCGGAACACCACGCCGCCCTGGAGCGAAAGTAGCGTAGGAATACGCTACTGGGGCAAAGTAAAACTCAGTTCTTGGACTGGTCGACCAGCTTGTTCTTCTTGATCCACGGCATCATGTCGCGCAACTGACCACCGACCGTCTCGATCGGATGCACGGCATTCAGGCGACGACGCGCCGTCATTGACGGATAGTTGGTCTTGCCCTCCTGGATGAACATTTTGGCATATTCGCCGGTCTGGATGCGCTTCAGTGCATTGCGCATGGCAACACGAGACTGCTCATTGATGACCTCAGTACCAGTTACGTACTCGCCATACTCCGCATTGTTGGAGATGGAGTAGTTCATGTTGGCGATGCCGCCTTCGTACATCAGATCAACAATCAACTTCAGTTCATGCAGACATTCAAAGTAGGCCATTTCCGGAGCGTAACCGGCCTCAGTCAGGGTTTCAAAGCCCATTTTGACCAGTTCAACCGCACCACCGCAGAGAACAGCCTGCTCACCGAACAGGTCAGTCTCGGTTTCTTCGCGGAAGTTGGTTTCAATCACGCCACCCTTGGTACCGCCATTAGCTGCCGCATAGGAAAGTGCGACGTCCTTGGCCTTGCCAGACTTGTCCTGATAAATAGCAATCAGGGAAGGCACGCCACCGCCCTTCAGATACTCGGAACGAACCGTGTGGCCGGGGCCTTTCGGGGCAACCATGATGACATCGATGTCTTCACGTGGAACGATCTGGTTGTAGTGAATGTTGAAGCCATGAGCGAAGGCCAACGTGGCACCCTTCTTCATGTTCGGCGCGATATCGTTCTTGTACACGTCCGGCTGTGACTCGTCCGGCAACAGGATCATGACGACGTCAGCCTTCTTGACTGCTTCAGCCACTTCCTTGACCTTGTGGCCAGCCGCTTCGGCCTTCTTCCAGGAAGCGCCATCCTTGCGCAGACCAACAGTCACTTCAACGCCAGAATCTTTCAGGTTCTGAGCATGGGCATGGCCCTGCGAGCCGTAACCAACGATGGTAACCTTCTTGCCCTTGATGAGGGAGAGATCGGCGTCCTTGTCGTAATAAACTTTCATGAAATCCTCTTTATAAACAGATAATTAAACTTTAAGAATACGATCACCGCGACCGATACCACAGACACCGGTACGAACGGTTTCGAGAATCAGGCCCGCATCAAGCCCACCAATGAAGGAGTCGAGCTTGGAACCTGCTCCGGTCAACTCAATAACATAGGTAGATTCCGTGACGTCGATGATACGACCACGAAAAATATCGGCCATACGCTTCATCTCTTCGCGGTCCTTGCCGGTCGCGCGAACCTTGATCAGCATCAGTTCGCGCTCGACATGAGCAGCTTCGGAGAGATCAACCACCTTGACGACATCAATCAGCTTGTTGAGCTGCTTGGTGATCTGTTCGAGCACCTCGTCGGAACCCCAGGTCAGGATGGTCATCCGCGACAGCGAGGGATCTTCCGTCGGTGCCACAGTCAGCGATTCGATATTGTAGCCGCGCGCGGAGAACAAACCGGCAACGCGAGAAAGTGCACCCGATTCGTTTTCAATCAGGATGGAAATGATATGTCGCATGTTTTTTCCTCCCTCGCTCACAGGTCTTCCGCCAGAATCATTTCAGTCAAGCCCTTGCCTGCGGCGACCATCGGAAAAACATTGGCTACCGGATCAATGATGAAGTCCATGAACACGAGATCATCCTTATGCTCGGTGAAGGCCTTACGCAATGCTGGCTCGACATCCTCCGGCCGCTCAATCTTCATGCCAACGTGACCATAAGCTTCGGCCAGCTTGACGAAATCAGGTAGAGAGGTGACATAGGACTGCGAATAGCGCTTGGAGTAAAACATTTCCTGCCACTGACGGACCATGCCAAGCATACCGTTGTTCAAATTGATAATTTTGATCGGAAAACCGTATTGCTTACAGGTCGACAACTCCTGAATACACATCTGGATCGAGCCCTCACCCGTCACGCAAGCTACCTGCGCACCCGGATTTGCCATCAGGACACCCATACCGTAAGGCAAGCCGACCCCCATGGTGCCGAGACCACCCGAATTGATCCAGCGCCGCGGCTTGTCAAATTTGTAGTACTGCGCGGCAAACATCTGGTGCTGACCGACATCGGAAGTAATGAAAGCATTACCACCAGTCACTTCATAGAGCTTCTCGATCACATACTGCGGCATGATGTGCTCAGCCTGCTTGTAACGCAGGGAGTCACGGCTACGCCACTCCTCGATTTGCTTCCACCAGTTAGCTACATCAGGGTCGGCCTTGAAACCGCCGTCCATGAGTTTAAGAATTTCTTCAAGCACGTCATTCACGTTGCCAACGATAGGCACATCCACTTTGACACGTTTGGAAATCGATGAAGGATCGATATCTATATGAATAACTTTACGTTTTTCTTCACCAAAATGTTCGGGATTTCCGATCACGCGGTCATCAAAACGTGCACCAATGGCAAGAATCACGTCCGAGTAATGCATCGCATTATTGGCTTCAAAGGTGCCGTGCATACCGAGCATACCAACGAATTGCTTGTCAGTCGCCGGATAGCCGCCCAAACCCATCAGGGTGTTGGTAACCGGGAAATTCAGCTTATGCGCCAATTCAGTAAGCTTTTGCGCGGCATCTGACAGGATGACCCCACCGCCGGTATAAATAATCGGGCGCTTGGCTTCCTGCAGAATCTGAACTGCCTTCTTGATCTGCCCAAGATGCCCCTTGACCACCGGATTATAGGAGCGCATCTGGATCGACTTTGGATACTCGAACTCGCACATCTGAGCCGTAATATCCTTGGGAATATCAACTACAACCGGACCAGGACGGCCTGTGGCGGCAATATGAAATGCCTTTTTGATGGTCGCCGCCAGATCCTTGACATCCTTTACCAAGAAATTGTGTTTTACGCAGGGGCGGGTAATGCCCACTGTGTCACATTCCTGAAAGGCATCCTGACCAATGTAAAAAGAAGGCACCTGACCGGTGAGCACAACCATGGGAATAGAATCCATGTAGGCCGTTGCAATTCCAGTCACCGTATTGGTTACGCCCGGGCCTGAAGTCACCAGCGCAACACCAACCTTTTGCGATGATCGCGAGTAGGCGTCAGCTGCGTGAACGGCTGCCTGTTCGTGGCGAACCAAGATATGCTTAACCTGATCCTGCTTGAAAAGGGCGTCGTAAATGTGCAAAACTGACCCACCCGGGTAGCCAAACACACAGTCGACCTTTTCTTCCTGCAGGCACCTGATTACAATTTCTGCACCGCTGATCATCATTCTTTAGCCCAAAAAAGCTGTTGCTTAAAAGGGCATAACCTTAATCGACCGCCCCTATTCGGTCAAGGTATGATGGTATACCCATATGCTTTTGATGGTTTTTTCAGGAAGATACAACCCTGGCTTCATCCCGCGAACTTTCGCATTTTCTCGAATCAGTCGAGCGCCGCGCCTTCAAGCAGGCAATTTTTGCTGTGCGCGAAGAAGAATCTGCTCTGGACATTGTTCAGGACAGCATGCTCAAGCTTGCCGAAAAATATGGTGACCGGCCGGCGGAAGAGTTTCCCATGCTTTTCCAGCGCATCTTGCAGAACACGATTCGTGATTTTTATCGGCGCAGCAAGGTTCGCTCGATGTGGACAACCTTGCTCTCGGCCTTTACGCCCGATGATGACGATGATTACGATCCGCTGGAAACCCTCGCCGCAGACGAAGACGCGGGCGGGATGAGAACGCCGGAAAGCCAGCTATTGCAGGCACAAACCCTGAACATCATTGATGACGAAATAAAAAAATTGCCAACGCGTCAACGCGAAGCCTTCCTCATGCGTTACTGGGAGGACATGGACGTAGCCGAGACAGCGGCTGCGATGGGCTGCTCAGAAGGCAGCGTTAAGACTCACTGCTCGCGCGCCACCCACGCGCTGGCATCCGCACTGTCGGCAAGAGGTATCAAACTATGAATGAAGAACGTTACGGGAATCGGATTCGGCAGGCGCTGAATCATGGCATCAAGGACATCTCGCCGGCATCTGCCAGGCGACTGGAGGCTGCGCGCCATCAGGCACTGGCTCGCCAAAAGCAGACGGCACCTGAACTGGTTATAGCCGGGAATACGCGCGGCTCTTTCCATTTTGGCCTTGATGCACCCTATGCGCGGCAAATTCTCGCCATAATGGCGCTTCTTATCGGCATGTGGATTTCTTTCTACTGGCACAGTGTCCAGTACATCACCGAGCTGGAAGAAGTTGACAGCGCACTGCTGTCTGATGACCTGCCTCCCGAGGCTTTCCTGGATAACGATCTTTTCGAATGGCTACAAGACGACTCATCGCCGGACTCGCAATAAGTCTGGCCCTGGCCGGCCCACTTCAGGCTGACCCACCTACGACAGCCATTCTCGGCACTCCACCTCAACCGGGGTGGAGTTTGCTGTCCACGCAACAAAAAATCATCCTTGCGCCACTGGCTGGTGACTGGGATCAGATGGAAAATATCCGACGCAAAAAATGGCTGGGCATCGCCGAACGTTTCCCGAAAATGACGGGAGACGAGCAGGCACGGGTTCAGGAACGTATGCGCGAGTGGGCTTCCTTGACGCCAGCCCAGCGCGCCAAGGTTCGCGATAGCTACAAGGAATTCAACCAACTGGATACGGAAAAAAAGTTGGCCGTCAAAAAGAAGTGGGAGGCCTACTCCAATCTCTCTGAAGAAGAAAAAATACGCGTTCGCCAAGTCAAACCTTCAACACTGGCCCAACCAGCGATTTCCAGCACCACCGAGGCGTCGACCGCAACAGTTGCTGGCCCGGCACCCATGGCAACACCGCCGTCCAGCGACACCGCAAAACCCTGATGATCAACGAAACCCCTCGCCTTGCCCGCCGCCTGGTGTGCATGCTCTACGAAGGTCTTGTCGTTTTTTCCATACTGTTGATTGGCTTTTTGCTGCCACAGATAGTTTTCCACGCCTTCGGCCTGGTTCTGAGCGGGCGCCTGCTCATGCTCCACATTTTTTTATTGCTGATGATCTACTTTGCATGGTGCTGGCTGAACGGTGGCCAAACCTTGCCGATGAAGACCTGGAAGATGCGTATCGTCAACGCCGATGGCAGCAAACTACGTCCACTACAGGCTGTTTTGCGCTACCTGGCAGCGTGGCCAAGCATTCTGTTTTTTGGCATCGGCATTCTTTGGGCACTATTCGACAAGGACAAGCAATTGCTCCATGACCGCCTTGCAGGCAGCCGCATCATCTCAAGCCAGCCGCCGACTTAGCGGCGCTCAACCCACCACAGCATGCCCATGGCAACCAGCAGGAAAAGCGCCGAAGGTGCTGTGGCGCTGGCAAATGCCGGCCAAGCATTGATCGCGCCGAGGTTTGAGAACAGCCCATTCAGCATGTAGAACAGGATGCCTAGCATGACGCCAGTGAAAATCTTCAGGCTGACACCACCGACCCGGTCGTGCGAATAGCCAAACGGCAGCGCCAGGGCAACCATAACCAGCGCGGCTAGTGGATAGACAATTTTCTTCCAGATGGCAATCTCGTAACGCTCTGATTTTTGACGATTTTCGTTCAGGTGCTGCGTATAGTTGATCAGGCCAAGCAATGACATGCGCTCTGGCGAAACCATCAAAACCGAAAGCAAATCGGGATTGATCGCCGAATGCCATTTTTCACTGTCCACACGTTCGACACGCGCCACATCCTCTTCAAGGATCGTCCGCACCACGCCCTTCAGACGCCAATGATCCGGTGGCTCAAATTGAGCCTCCTCGACATCTGTTACCGATTCAAGGGCATTTGTCGTACTGAATTTATAGACACGTACACCGTGGAGTATTGCGTCTGGGGTTGCTTTACGAATATTGATAAAACTATGGCCATCCTTGACCCACAAACCCGAGTCAAAACCTTGCTGGGCAATAACCTTACTTAACGCCTTGGCCCGAATTTCCTGAGCCATACGCTCAGAAAAGGGGACCAGGCCTTCACCGACGATCAAAGTAAGCAAGGCCAGCAGGCCCGCCACCCGAAACAGGGTCATCAACAAATCACGAGTCGCCAAACCCGAGGCGCGCAGCACGGTTATCTCGGAGTGGCGCGCCAGCGTTGATAACGAGTACAAAGTACCGATCAGCGTGGCAATCGGAATCAGTTCGTAGATCAACCCTGGCACATTGAGCGTCACATATAGCAAGGCGTGGCCGAATTGATAACCCGCTTTGCCGACGGTACGCAATTCATTGACCAGGTCAAAGAAACTAAACAGGGCGAGAAATGCCGCCAGAACGAGAAATATTGTCGCGAAGCACTCGCGCATCAAATACCGTTCGTACAACTTGAGGCGCAACATCAACGCCCCCCTTTCTGCCACGGCATACGCAAGGCAATACGCCGATAAAAGAGGAGCGCCAAGGGCAACAACATGAAACCGTGCGCCGCCCAGACGCCAATCCAGAACGACAACTTCCCTTGAGCCACCCAGGCCTGGCTGACCGACATCAGATTGCTGTAAATCGCATAAATCAGGATCGCGATCAGCATATTGGCCGAGCGACCAGCGCGCGGATTCACATAGGAAAGCGGTATCGCCAAAAGGGCAAGAATCAGAGCCGAAACCGGCAAGCCGATGCGCCAAAGCAATTCACCGCGCGCCTGATTGCTGTCATCCAGAATCAGTTCATTGATGGGCAAGCGGTTGGGTGAGCGCTCGGCGGGCTTCGCCTCGCCATCCTGTGTACGTACCTTGTAACGCTGGAATTCCATCACCTTGAATTCAGGCGTACCAGGCTCAACCTCGTAGCGCCGCCCACGATCCAGCACCACAAACCTGTCGCCGTTTGGCGCGACTTCCTGATGCCCGGCATCGGACATCACCACGCCAAGCTTGCCCTCTTGTACGGAAGCCACAAAAACATTCCCAACTTCGCTAGCATCTTCAGCCAGCGCCTCGACGAAAAACACACGCTGACCTTTCTTGGCCTCGCGAAAAGCACCGGGGGAAACCTGCGATAAATCGCTGCGCGACGAAAGACGCTGTTTGTAGTCCGCCGTGTTGTAGTTGGCCCATGGGGAGAGAAAACCGGACAGCGCCGCGATGGCAAGCACGATGGGCGCCGCGAAGCGGAGCACCGGCCGCACCCAGGCAGTCAACGGCAAACCACTGGAAAACCAGACCACCATCTCTGAATCACGGTAGGAACGCGACAAACTGAGCAAAACGGCGACAAAAAGCGTCAGCGAAAGCAGGATGGGCATGAAATTCAGTGCGGCGAAACCCAATAGCGAAAGCACCGCTTCAGGCGCGATGTGGCCGCCGGCCGCATCCTTAAGCAGGCGAATCAACTGGGTCGATGTCAGGATTGCCAGCAGGGCAACACTGATGCCGGCAGCTGCTTGGGCAAATTCGCGCCGGGCGGCACGCTCGAATATCATGCTTTGACGAAACCAAAAAAATGCGAGGATAATCCCGCGAATACTGAAATTTCCCCGATTAGGAGCAGCCAGTGGAATTTAGCATAAAAAGCGGTAGCCCGGAAAAGCAGCGCAGCGCCTGCGTCGTCGTTGGCGTCTATGAATCACGGAAACTCACATTAGCCGCAGAACTGCTCGACAAGGCAGCCGACGGCTATATTTCCGGTATCGTCCGCCGCGGCGACATGGAAGGCAAATCAGGCAGCACCCTACTCCTGCAGAATGTGCCAGGCACCCTATGCGAGCGTGTCCTGCTGGTTGGTCTGGGCAAGGAAAAAGATTTTCGCGAAAAAGAGTTCGGCACCGCCATTCGCACCACCGTCAAAACATTGAATGAAACCGGTGCTTTTGATGCCTCGATTTTTCTGACTGAATTGGCCGTCAAAAAGCGCAGCGTTGGCTGGCGCATACGGCAGGCAACGATGATCGCGCTTGATGCCACTTATAAATTCGATCAGTTCAAGAGCAAGAAGGATGAAGTTCGCCGCCCCCTGCGCAAGCTGACCCTTGCCGTCGAGCGCCGCAATGAACTGACCCAGGCCGAGGAAGCTCTGGCTCAAGGACTGGCTATTGCCGAAGGCATGGCCATGACCAAAACCCTGGGCAACCTGCCGGCCAATATCTGCCACCCGACTTATCTGGCAGATCAGGCGCAGAGCATGGCCAAGGAATTCAATCTTGGCTGCGAAATTCTTGAGCGCGCCGACATGGAAAAACTTGGCATGCATTCGCTGCTTTCAGTTTCCCAAGGTTCGCGTCAACCGCCCAAATTGATCGTTCTGGCCTACCAGGGCAGCAAAGCGAGCGAGAAGCCGATTGTGCTGGTTGGCAAGGGAGTGACCTTCGACACCGGTGGCATTTCACTCAAGCCGGGTGCCGAGATGGACGAAATGAAGTACGACATGTGTGGTGCCGCCAGCGTTTTGGGCACCATGCACGCGGTGGCCCGCATGGCGCTGCCAATTAACCTGACCGTCATCGTTCCGGCCACTGAAAACATGCCGGATGGCATGGCAACCCGACCCGGCGACATCGTCACTTCAATGTCCGGCCAGACCATCGAAATTCTCAATACCGATGCCGAAGGTCGCCTGATTCTGTGCGATGCACTGACTTACGCCGAACGTTTTGAACCAGACACCGTGATCGACGTTGCCACCCTCACCGGCGCCTGCGTTGTCGCCCTTGGGCACATTGCCACCGGCCTTTTCTCGAACAAGGATGCCCTCGCCCGCGACCTGCTGGATGCCGGCGACGAGTCCTATGATCGTGCCTGGCACATGCCGCTGTGGGACGACTATCAGGAACTGTTGAAGAGTCCGTTTGCCGATATGGGCAATATCGGCGGGCGCTGGGGCGGCTCGATTACTGCCGCCTGCTTCCTGTCGCGCTTCACCAAAAAGTACGAATGGGCACACCTCGACATTGCCGGCACGGCCTGGAAATCGGGGGCCGACAAAGGGGCTACCGGGCGCCCGGTACCGTTGCTGACGCATTACCTGCTGCAACGCGCCGGCAAACTCAATTGACTGAAGTGTTTTTCTATCACGGGGCTGCCGACAAGGTCGCGGCAGCCTGCGCCCTGCTCGGTGGCGCCTATGCCCAGAAAAAAGCCATGCTGGTATACGTTATAGAAAAAGAGCTCGCCAGCAACGTCGACCGCAACCTTTGGACGCAGCCGGCACTCGGCTTCGTGCCCCATTGCCGAGCAAATTCGCCACTGGCTGCCGAGACACCCGTGTTGATCACTGACAATCTCGACCAGCCGCCCCAGTTTGACCGCCTGATGAATCTTGATCGCGCTGCACCACCAGGCTTCCAGCGCTTCCAGCGCCTGATTGAAGTCGTTGGCCAGGACGAAGAAGACCGCCTTGCCGCCCGCGCCCGCGTCAAGTACTACAAGGACAACGGCTGTGAAGTGCAATACTTCGATCTCAGCAACCGCTAAAGGAAGTCAGTTTGCCCAGCCCCATCCTTGCCCGTGCCGACGCTCTCATGCAACGCCGACACTCTCAAAGTGCCGAGTTTGACGATATTCCCGTACTTACCGATGCGATTGACGAAGCAGACGACTTTCCGGTCCTGCTCGACATTGACAGCACACCCCCTGCCTTTACTGCTGAAGCGGAGCAGGCAACGCTCGAGATGCTCGAAGCAGTCGCCCGGCCGCCCTCTCTGGATGCCGGCTTGCTCGACATCCTCGCTCACGAACTGGCCCGGCGGGTCGAACAGCGCATTGCGGCAGAACTACCGCGCATCATTGAATCAACAGTTCGGGATTTCCTCGCCGAGCAGGAAATAATTTCAACATAATCGTCATCAGGCGAAATGCGCTGAGAGTCGCGCCTGGCAACTATTTGCAGCGACCATGAGCCCACCCTCAGTGCCGTAGAAACACTGCGCGTTGTGCTACGATCATATCTGGACAGGCAACAACACTAATGAGGTTGCACAGCGCCATGATCAATCAGGTCTACCTCTCTTCTACCCTGGACGATCTGCGGCCCTACCGGGAGGCTGCACTTGAGGCGCTGCGTAAAGCTGGCTATCTGGTCAAGGACAGCTACGCCGCCAGCGCCGACCCTACGGTTGAACAATGCCTGAAAGACGTCCGTGAATGCGACATCTACGTCGGTCTTTTTGCCGGCCGTTACGGCTGGCGCCCGGCTGGCAACGATGGCCAATCAATTACCGAACTTGAATACCGGGAAGCGGTGAAAGCCGGTGTCCGACGCTTTATTTTCATTCGCCCCCTCGAGGACTGCGCCGGCAAAGATCTCGATTCAGTCAAGGGCGACTACGAGGCTGACACGCGCCTCAAAGCGCTACGCAATGAATTACAGAACGGTACGCTACACACCTGCGCGCTGTTCACCTCTCCCGCTGATCTCGCCCTGAAAATCACTCAGGCTGTACCTGCTGCAACGCCGCCAAGCGGCATGTTCCAGGAGCCGCCACCGCATCCCAGCCAGCTCAACATCGGCCTGCTCGTGGTCGGCATACGTGGCAGCGATGAGGCAATCGTTGAGCGGATACGCAGCAATCTTCCCCGCTCCTGGCAAGCCGCTAGCGCCCAGTTCGGACTGGAACCGGAGCAGATCGTCGCTGACCGCTTAAGCCTGGACCAAAAACTTGCGCACAGTCGCTGTGTTGCCATTCATCTCACCCCCTCAGGCCTGGCGCGACTGAAGGAAAAGTCTGTTGCCGGCAAAGATTTGATCAACCTGCTGGCGACCCGACTGGGAAACTACACCGCTCTTCTGGACGGCGTTGCCAACAGCGATCTGCCAGCCAGCTGGCCGGCACCGGCAGCCATCTTTCCGATCGGGAACTGGGTCGCCGCTGGCACCGACACCCTGGGCGGCGAACTTGCCACACTCGTCCAAAGCTTTCCCGAAGCCACTCCCAGTCATCAGGACGTTACCAACACCCGCCTCGTCGGCCTAGCCTATTCCGTGCTCGCCATGACCAGAGGCGAGGCTCGCAGCCTGGAAGAACAGCCGACACTGGTCAAGGACGAACTAGGTCGCGCCAGCTTCGATTTTTTCACCGCACTTACCGCACGCCTTAGCGGCAGGAGCAACTGGGCCGAGCGCTACGGAGCAAGCCGCCGCGACTGGCAGCCATTCGGCAACGGCAGTATCAAAGATCTGATTGATGAGGTGGTCAGCACCATCAACCTGCAGGCCATCGTCCCCAAGCGCGATCAAAATGCCCTGCTTGGCAACCGCATCCGCCTCCGCTACTACCCTTTCGAGCCAGCCACCTTCAAGTCAGGCTCTGCTGACTGGCCGCTACTGGAGGCGATGCGTGCACGCGGTTGCCTGATGCTGGTGGACGAGTTATCGACGCTCCACCCCCATCTATTTGGCAAAGGTGATGTCTTTCTCTCCGACCCGGCAGTGACCGTCGCCACGCTTTCCGGCCTTGACCCCTCAGCCTGCAGCCTTGATGACCTGATCGACAGCCCACAAAAAATTGATGCGCTGGTAGACCGCTTCTCCAACAAGCTCGACCCACGCTGTGAACTGGCGATCAACAACAAGGCGCGAATCCGTCGCTGGCTGCGCCTTTCAGTACCCGAAGCATTGGCCGGCGCCGAAGCGCAGGGCGCCGACCCGGATCGGCGTAGCCAGTTCCGCGCTGCGCTGGGTGGAAGGTTCTAAAACATGACCACCTTCTTCACCTTTTACTCATTCAAAGGTGGCGTCGGACGTTCGATGGCCCTGGCCAATGTTGCCGATATTCTTGCCCGGCGCGGCCTGCGCGTTCTGGTCATCGACTTCGACCTTGAGGCGCCCGGACTGGAACGTTATTTCCAGGTTGAAAAAACCGCTGCTCTCGCCAATCCCGGCCTGATTGATCTAATCCAGAGCTTCAAGAAAAGTCTCTCGGGGGCAGACTCAATTGATGACTCGGCCCAGTTCCGCCAGCTTGAACGCTTCATTTTCCCGGTATTCCAGCGTCCGCTGCCCAATGGTGGCGAACTGCATCTACTCACTGCCGGCCAACGTGAGCCAGCCGCCCAGTATCGCCAGTACGCCCTCGCCGTCCGCACCTTCGACTGGCAAGACTTTTACTATAACTGGGAAGGTGAAGCCTTCTTCGAGTGGCTAAGGGTTGAACTGGCGCGCCCCGCCAACGGGCGCTTGGCCTACGATGTGGTACTAGTTGATTCGCGCACCGGGGTGACCGAAATGGGCGGCGTCTGCGCCTACCAGCTTGCCGATGTCATTGTCATGCTGTGTGCGGCCAACCATCAAAATGTTGAAGGCACCCGCGAAGTCGCCCGCGACTTCCGCTCGGATTCAGTGCGCGCCCTGCGTCGGGGCCGGGCGCTGGAAATGGTCATCGTACCGGCGCGCATCGAGCAGCGCGACGACGACCTTCTGGAAAAATTCAATCAGCGCTTCAACGAATTTTTCCGGAACGAGGAACCGGCCGTCTTTGCCGAGGCCGGGCTTTCTTTTAGCGACCTGACCATTCCCTATCAACCGGAATACGCCTTCGAAGAGATCGTCGTCAGTGACCCCGAGCGGCGCGAAAATCGTCGGGATATTGGCTGTGCCTTTGAATTGCTCGCCAACGCACTTACCCTGCTTACCCCACCGGGCACGGATGACGGCCTTGCTGCCCAACGCGAAGATGCCCTGGCAGCCATCAAGGAAGAACTCGCCTCCGACGCTGAAAGCCTTGTTGAAGCAACTAAAGCTGACGACGAAAGCTTGCCGACACCACCTCCCGACGAGGTAACAAGCCTCTCACTCCCATTTGAAAGTCCACTGCGCAAGCTCTCCCCGCTCAAAAGCACACGCAAAACAGCGGCGCCGACCCATTTTGACCCAACCCACCGTTTTGCCGGCTACGATGTTTTCCTATCCTTCGGCTCGGAGGATTTCGAAACCGCCCGCACCCTCGGTTCAGCTTTATCCGATGCCGGCATTAATGTTTTCGTCACCCCCTCAGCACTGACACCCGGTGATCAGATAGCGGAGTCGACCGCCCTCGCTCTCTACCACAGCCGTTTCTTGCTGATCTGCGCCGGCAGCCGGGGCATAGGACACGGGCAGAAGAAGGAAATCGAACTGGCGCAAAGTGCCAGCCAACCCATTCGCATCGTTCCCGCCCTGCTTCCCGGTGCCGAACAGGACATTTTCTCGCTCGCCCTGCGTGGTGTTGCTGACCTGCAGGCCATCGATCTGCGCAGTTGGCCGCAGGACGATGTCGCCTTCTTGCAACTGCTCCACCTGCTACGCGATGGCGAGCATCCGCGCAGCGGGGATGACGCCGGTGCCGGAAAAGTAGACAACCCCTATGCCGGCCTGCAAGCCTACGATGAAGGCCGGGTTCACCTCATCGATTTACCCGCCGGCCAGCTGGCGATGCTGCTCGACCAACTGCGGGCGGGTGGTCTGGCCGTACTTTTCGGGCCAACCGGGGTGGGCAAAGGCTCACTGGTCGCCGCACTGGTCGCCGAAGTGCGCAAAAATGGCCTAATGCCAGGCCAGCCACTGAGCGTTCTGCGCTTCAGACTGGGCGACACAGATGCACAACAGCACCTTGACGCTCCCGCCCAGGCGAACCAGCTGCTTATCGTCGAAGACATCGACCATCTTGCTGCCGGACTCTATGCGCCGGGCAAAATCAGCCTGTGGCCGCTCCGTCTGACGGAACGGGTACGCCAGGCGACACCGACGCAGCCTGTCCTGCTTGTCGGCAATGACCTGCCACTGGCGGCCTGGCGCTGTCCGCCGGCCGCCGATGCCGCCCTCTGGCTGCGCCTGCCGGCCGTCCTCTGCACCCTGCCGGCGCCAGATGCCACGGCGGTCCGCCGCGCCATAGAAACCCCCGCCATGCGTAGCGGCTTTGCCTTCGAACCTGGACTTCTTGACCGCATCGCCAAGGACACCGGCGACGGCCCGGGTGCCCTGCCGCTCGCCCAGTTGGCGCTCAACAACCTGTGGCCCAAGGCCGTCCGCGGTTTTCTGACCAATGCTGCCTACGATGCCTGCGGCGGCATCGCCGGAGCTTTTGGCAACCATGTCGACAAAAGCCTGACTGAAGTCCCGCCGCCTCTTGCAGAATCGGTGGACAACCTGTTACTGCGCCTGGTCGTGCTCGCCGACGACGGCAGCATCACCTGGCAGAACGCCGTCTGGGAAGACATCCAGAGCATGCTCAGTCTGGCCGAAAAAGGCGGCGACGCCCTGCTCTGGTTGCTTGAATCCCGGGTCATCAGTGTCTGGCGGGCGACGCCTGAACACCTGTTATTCAACCTGCTTTGCCCCCTCGGCTCCGGTCACGGACTACAGCTCTATAGCCTGATTGCCGGCAATACTGAAAACTTGATCCGGCGGCGGCGCCTGCTCGCCAGCCTGGCTATCTGGCAAAACCGCCAGCAAGCGCCAGATGCGCTGCTCACCGGTTATCGGCTGGAAGATGCCCGTAGCCTGCTACGCGAATGGCCCGATCGCCTCACCAACCAGGAACGAACCTTCATCGCGCTCAGCGTCGACAATGCCAAGCGCGCCAGTCAGCGTCGCCTCTATGCTTCGCTCGCTCTCGGCAGCTTGCTGCTGCTTGCCGGGGCCGGGGCGTGGACCAGTTGGCGCGGCTCGCACGCTATCGACGCCAAGGATCGCGATCTGTCAAAAGCCGAAGACAACCTCAAGGCATTGGAAACCGCCTTCAAGGCGAGCATCGGCCAGGGCGCCAGCAAGGACAGCGGCTACAGTCTCGATAAAGAGGCTTTCAAGGGTGCCCGTATCTACCCTCATTTTCGCGATGCGCGCGACAAAGAGCCGGTCGGTGCCCTCGCTTTTTCATTGCGCGCGCTGGGCCTGCAGGTCGAAGCGGCAGAATGGGTCAAGGATTCTCCAACCTGTGGTGACGTGCGCTATTTCAACAGCGCTGATGGCCCGCGCGCGCAACTGCTGGCCGACGCCACGGAAAAACTCATGAAGGCACTTGGCTACGATTTTGCGCCGGATATTTTTGATGGTACAGCCAACAGCCGCCTGGCCAAGGAACAACCCGGCACACTGGAGATCTGGCTGCCACCGCTGCGCTCACTATCCCGCGATGCCGGGCTGGCCGAACGGGTGAATGCGAAGGATGGGGCAGAACTGCGGCCGGTACCCGGTAGTTGCGCCATCCTCGGCTCCCTTCCCGACGAGCGCAAGCGCCTTGCTGCCCGCCTCCGCGTACCGTATATCCCGATCTACGACAACGATCTGGAGTCACAGCGCAAATGGGTGGATGGCTTCCTGATGTACCGCTACGAGGTCAGCAACGAGCAATTCGCCCGCTTTCAGGCGAGCTGTCAGCCGAACGCCGGGGGCAATTGTCCGAGTGACTGGAAAATCCGCGGCAAGCCGCGTGAACCTGCCCGCTTCCTGAGCTGGTCTGCGGCCGATGCTTACTGTCGTTGGGCCGGTGGCCGCCTGCCTAGTGAAATCGAGTGGGAGAAGGCGGCGCGCGGCAAGGATGGCCGGATCTGGCCGTGGGGCAACGAAGCTGAGTCGCAGCGCTTTCAGGGTGAAGAAACCAGTGGCAGCAAATTCATCAGCGAAATCGGGCGTTTCCCAGGCGGCGAAAGCCCCTACGGCATCGCCGATCTGGCCGGCAATCTGTGGGAACTGACCGCCACACCGTGGCCAGGTGCCGGCCATGTAATGAAAGGTGGCTCCTACCTCAACCCGCTGATGGAGGTTCGTGCCTCATGGCGCTGGGTAAGTTCCGGAGAAAACAAGGGAACCGACTATCTGGGTTTCCGCTGCGTTATTGACCTGGCACCACCGGGAACGCAAAGCACCTCCCGCTAAAACCGACAGACCATGAATCGCGAGCTGTCGTCGCGGCGAATATGTACCGGGATGGCCGGGCTAAGCTCCGGTATAATCATGGGTTTTCCCCATTTCCGAGAAGCCCATGGAACTCGCCAAAGCCTTTGAACCAGCCGATATCGAACGCCGCTGGTACCCCGAATGGGAAGCAAAAAATTACTTCGCTGCGGGCGTCGACCGCAACAAATTGCCCGAAGAAAACTTCTGCATCCTGCTGCCGCCGCCCAATGTCACCGGCACGCTGCACATGGGCCATGGCTTCAACCAGACGCTGATGGATGCACTGACCCGCTATTACCGGATGCGCGGCCACAACACGCTGTGGCAGCCAGGCACCGACCACGCCGGTATCGCGACGCAGATCGTCGTCGAGCGCCAGTTGGACGCCCAGGGCATTAGCCGTCACGACCTCGGCCGCGAGAAGTTCCTGGAAAAAGTCTGGGAATGGAAGGAATACTCCGGCAACACCATCACCAAACAGATGCGCCGCATGGGCACCAGCCCGGACTGGAAGCGCGAGCGCTTCACGATGGATGCCGGCCTCAACAAGGTCGTCACCGAAACCTTCGTCCGCCTGTTCAACGAAGGCCTGATCTACCGTGGCAAGCGCCTGGTCAATTGGGATCCGAAGCTCAATACCGCCGTTTCCGACCTCGAAGTCGTGCAGGAGGAAGAAGACGGCTTCATGTGGCACATCCGCTACCCGCTGGCCGACGGCTCGGGTAGCCTGGTCGTCGCCACGACGCGGCCGGAAACCATGCTCGGCGACACGGCCGTCATGGTTCATCCGGAAGACGAGCGCTACAAGCACATGATCGGCAAGATGGTGAAGCTGCCGCTGACCGACCGCGAAATTCCGATCATCGCCGACAGCTACGTCGATCTCGAATTCGGCACCGGCTGTGTCAAGGTTACGCCGGCGCATGACTTCAACGACTATGCGGTTGGCCAGCGCCACGGCCTGCCGATGATCGCTATCCTGACGCTCGACGCCAAGATCAATGAGAACGCCCCGGAAAAATATCGTGGCCTCGACCGCTTCGACGCCCGCAAGGCCGTCGTCGCCGACCTCGAAGACCTCGGCATCCTGGTCAAGACCGACAAGCACAAACTCAAGGTGCCGCGCGGCGACCGGACCAATGTCGTCATCGAGCCGATGCTTACCGACCAGTGGTTCGTCGCCATGTCCAAACCGAGTGACGATGGCCAGTCGATCACCGAGAAGGCGCTCGACGTCGTCCATTCCGGCGAAATCAAGTTCTACCCGGAAAACTGGGTCAATACCTACAACCAGTGGCTGAACAACATCCAGGACTGGTGTATTTCGCGCCAACTGTGGTGGGGCCACCAGATTCCGGCCTGGTACGGCGATAACGGCCAGATTTTCGTTGCCCATAACGAAGCCGAAGCTCAAGCCGAAGCCGCCAAGCAGGGCTACACCGGCGCACTGAGCCGTGATGAAGACGTCCTCGACACCTGGTTCTCGTCCGCCCTGTGGCCGTTCTCGACGCTGGACTGGACCGGCGACGAGGCCATCGACGCCGCCAACCCGATTTTGCAGCAATATTTGCCGTCGACCGTACTGGTCACCGGTTTCGACATCATCTTCTTCTGGGTCGCCCGCATGGTCATGATGACCAAGCAGATCACCGGCCAGATCCCGTTCAAGCACGTTTATGTGCACGGCCTGATCCGCGATGGCGAAGGCCAGAAGATGTCGAAGTCGAAGGGCAACGTGCTCGACCCGATCGACCTGATCGACGGCATCGGCCTCGACGCACTAATCGAAAAACGCACGACCGGACTGATGAACCCGAAGCAGGCCGAGAGCATCGCCAAGAAGACGAAGAAGGAGTTCCCGGAAGGCATCGCCTCCTTCGGCACCGACGCCCTGCGCTTCACCTTCGCCAGCCTCGCCTC